>CEVI01021082.1_pt1 | contig 51588 bp, 50 predicted proteins | sample 531471 | NCBI WGS metagenome assembly CEVI01 (sample SAMEA2623513, study PRJEB7988) | marine metagenome | isolation source: saline water (ENVO:00002010), including
GGCCGCTGGCCGGTACTCGCCGCCGCCGCCGGACTGGTCGGGCTGCTTGGTTATGTGGCGCTGTTCGCCCCGATGCTGCTGATCGGGGCGTTCAACCCGGTGACAAGCAATTTGCCGCCGTTGCTGCTCTGCGTGCTTATCTATCGGCTGGAGCAGTCAGCGGGCTAGGCAAAACCGCCGTTGGCGCGCAGCACCTGGCCGTTAACCCAGCCGCCGTCCTTGCTGCACAGAAAGGCCACGGTGTTGGCGATATCCTCCGGCTCGCCCAGGCGCTCCAGCGGGTTCATCGCCGCCAGCTGGGCGATCTGCTCCGGCGTCTTCCCCTTGAAGAACAGCTCGGTCGCTACCGGCCCCGGGGCGACTGCGTTGGCGGTGATCTGGCGACCGCGCAACTCGTTGGCGAATACCCGCACCAGCCCCTCAACCCCTGCCTTTGAGGCGATGTAAGGCCCGTACCCCGGGAAGTTACGCGCCAGCACGCTGCTGGACAGCGCGATAAAGCGGCCGCCCTCGCTGAGGTGTTCGCGGGCGTGGCCCATCAGCAGGAAGGTGCTGCGCAGGTTAACCGCCACACATTGATCGAAGGACTCAAGGTGCTCCAGAGCGATGTTGGCCATCGGCAGAATGCCGGCGTTGTGGACGATCGCGGCGAGCGGCCCCGCGGCCTGAACGGCATCGGTGAACAGCTGCTGCAGTTGTTGCGGGTCACTGACGTCGGCCTGCAGGGCGACGGCCTTGCCACCGGCTGCTGCAATCTCGGTCACGGTATCCGCCGCAGCGCTGGCGTCACGTGCGTAGTTGACGATGACGGTGAAGCCGTCGGCAGCCAGACGGTGGGCAATGGCGCGGCCGATGCCGCGGGATGCGCCGGTAACCAGCGCGGTGTTTGGCGTTGTCATGGTGGTGTCTCCCGTTAAGTGGTGGCCTAGGGAAGCACTGATTAATTCCGCATGCCCTCTGGCGTTCAGGCTGGGCCGTAATCAAGGCGTGGGTTCGAAGGCATGTCGGGACCTGTCGAGAAGCCACAACGCAGAGTGCGGCCCAGCCTGTACGCCCCGCAGGGCGAGCGCTCAAGCATGCATCTGCGGCGTTGCGCTGCTTGCCAATAGAACCACTATTGGCTGCACATCGCGCCTTGCATCTGCACCCTTGAGCACTCGCAGAGGGCGTGTGGAATTAATCAGTGCTTCCCTAGTATTGTTGTTGCGTCCATGTGGATAAATGCCGCTAAACTGCCAAGAGAATTCAATCAGGAACAACAATCCCTATGGATCGTTTTGACAGTCTGCGGCTGTTCGTGCGCATCGTCGAACAGGGCAGCTTTACCCGGGCGGCAGCGGATTTGAGCATTCCGCGAGCAACCGCGACCCACGCGATCAAGGCGCTGGAAGAACGTTTGGGCGCGCGTTTGCTGGAACGCACCACGCGCAAGGTGACGGCCACGCTGGATGGGCAGCAGTACTACCAGCGCTGCCAGCGGATTCTGGCCGAGCTGGATGCCGCCGACGAGGATGTTGCCCGTCGCGCGCGTGAGCCTGAAGGCACGCTGCGGCTGGATCTGCACGGCTCCCATGCCTCGCGTATCGTGCTGCCGCATATCGACAGCTTTCAGCGCCTGTATCCGCGGATTCATCTGGTGGTCGGCAGTGGCGACCGGCTGGTGGATCTGGTGGCCGAGGGGGTCGACTGCGTGATTCGCAGCGGCATGCCGGAGGATTCGTCCCTGAGCGCAAAGCCGCTGGCGCTGATCCCCGAGGTAACCTGCGCCAGCCCGGAGTATCTGCAGCGCTACGGCCGTCCGCAGCACCCGGATGAGCTGACCGAGCATCTGGCAGTCGGCTTTTTTGCCAGCCATCAGGATCGCCGCTACCCCTTCGAGTTTCTGGTCGACGGCGCGGTGCGGCGGATTGAGTTGGCCAGCCGCATCGACGTCAATCACGCCGACAGCTATCTGGCTTGCGCCCTGCGTGGCTGTGGCCTGATTCAATTGCCGCGTTACCGGGTCGAACGGCAACTGGCCAGTGGCGAGCTGATCGAGGTGCTGGCGGCGTATCCGAGCCCCGGCTTGCCGGTGCACGCGCTGTATCCGCGCCATCGCCAGCAGTCCAGGCGGGTGCGGGTGTTCATTGACTGGGCAAGTCAGATCTACGCGGAGCGTTTTGGCCCGCTGGATCGTCGTCAGCTGCAACCCTGAGGCCGAGTCGCGGTCCAACCTCGAATTGGGCCGTTGGGGCCCGCTTTCCAAGGAGTGGTTGTGCCGGCATCGTGGTCCCCCAGAGTCTGGCTCAGCGTGGTGCTGGGCATCTTCCTGCAGCCCTTTGTCTTCCTGTACGTCAACCGGCCAGGGCTGTTCTGGCTGTACCTTGTCGCCAGCCTGGTGTGCGCCGGGGTGGACTGGTACTTCGGCTTGGCGCTGACACTGCTGTTCAGCCTGTTGTGCCCGCTGCATGCGGCGTTGATTGCGCGCCGCTACGACCCGACGCAGCCACGGCGCTGGTATTGTCGCGCCTGGGTGCCGGTCGGGCTTTACCTGCTGTTGATGGGGCTAATTCTGGGTACGCGTACCTATCTGTACGAGCCCTACTCGGTGCCGTCTGCCTCCATGTACCCGGGCCTGCGTGAAGGCGACCTGTTCATTGCCCAGAAGTGGGGCTTTGCCCATCGCAGCCTTTTTGGCCTGCGCCTGCCGGGTAGCGGCCATGTGGATACCGCGCGCCTGCGCCGTGGTCAGGTTTACGTATTTTATCCACCGGGGCACGAGGTACTTTACGTCAAGCGCCTGATGGCCCTGCCGGGCGACATTATTGCGCTGACGCCGGACGGGGTGGTGATCAACGGCCAGACGCTGCCGCGCACCGAATTGCTGTCCGGTGCGGGCCTGCACGTTTACCGTGAGGACAACGGGCCGCAAAGTTATCGTATCCAGCAATTGGATGACGCCCCGCCGAGCGCGGTCCGCACCTTCAAGGTGCCGGCCGGCCATTACTTCTTCCTGGGCGATAACCGCGACAACTCGAATGACAGCCGCTATTTCGGCAGTGTGCCGGCCGATCAGATTGTCGGGGAACTGATCTGGCAGGGGAGCGAATGACACAGGCGTCAGCCGGCGTCCATGGCCACACGTTGATCAGCCACAGGGTCGGCGCGTTGCCATAGCGCACGCAGCTGACACAGTGCTATGGCCTTGGTGCTGCACGCGCCGCTGGCCACGGCGTCGCGTACCGCAGCCACATCCACGCGGTTGAGGTAGCCGACCGCATCGGTCATCAGCTCGCCGTCGCCAAAGCCGCCTTCCAGCATTTCGGCCATGGCCTGCTCGCGGCTCCAGCCATCAAACACGATGCGGTACATGGCGGCCATCAGGCCGGTGCGGTTCTGGCCGTGCTTGCAATGAATCAGCACCTTGCCTTGTTGCTGACCAGCGCGAATCTCACGCAGCACCCGAATGACATCGGTGTCGGTCACTCGGTCGGCGTGCAGCGGTTCGTGGACGGCGGTCAGGTTGCTGCCGCTCAGCCAATCGTCGGTGCGCTGGTAGAAGTTGATAACGGTACTGATGCCCTGGGCCTGAAGGGTCGGCAGGTCTTCGCTATCCGGCAGTGCGCTGCGGTACAGGTTGGGCGCGATGCGGTAGAGCCGCAGTGCCGGGTCGACCGGAGTAGCCCAGTCGGCAGGGCGGGCCTGACCGGCAGCGAGGGTGGCAGCGGGCATATCGACCTGATCGCCGCGCAGTACGTCCGGGCGGGCCAGGGCAACGACCGCCAAGGCCAGCAGCGGCAGGCCGGCGGCCAGCAGTAGATTACGCGGCTTCATGGCGCAGCTCCCTTGGCTGGGTGATGGTGTTTTCCTGTAAAGCCGGGCGGTACAGCAGCAGCCGGTAGCAGAGCAGCGCGATGCACCAGTCAAACAACAGCGTCCAGACGTTGTGCGAGAGAAAGTGCGCGCCCTGCATGGTGCGCCCGAGCGACAGCACGGTACCGACTGCCAGCGCGCCGATCAGAGCGCCACGGGCCGCCGGCGGGAAGCGGTCACGCAGAGCAAAAAACAGCGCCAGCAGCGAAAAGCCGGATGAGGCATGACCACCGGGCCAGCAGCGGCCGGGCTTGTTGCTGTCCGGGCGGGCCGACAGCAACGGGGTGTGAATTTCGCTGCCGCCGTACTGCACCAGACTCCAGGGGCAGGGCACGTTGGTCAGCTGTTTGAGCGGAGTAACCAGGCTGGTTGCCAGCGCCAGAGACAGCACGAGGTAGCCCAGCTCCGCTCGCCAGCGCCGCAGGCGGGTAGGCAGCAAGCTGAGCACAAAGCCGATGATTGCCAGCACGCCGATCACGATGACCGCCTGCTTGACCCGGTCGTGCAGGATGTCTTCGAGGAAGAAGCTATGGCGGCCGACAAAGCCGTCGCCCGGCACGTAGAACAGGTCTGAGAACCAGAAGTCCAGCGTGCTGGTGTCGAACAGCAGCATCAGGGCCATCACTGCTGCTGGGATCAGTAGCCAGCGGCCGACCGGGAAAGGGCGCGATACGCGCGCAGGGCTGTTCATCGCTGGCTCACCTGACGGACAGGGTGGCTGCTGGAGGGTTGCCACGCCAAAAGCTGATGGCCGTAGTCGTAGCTTGCCCCTTCGTAGTAGGCGATGGCGCGGCGCACCAGCGGGTCGTTGGCGTCAGCTGTTCGCTCCACGCTGAGGCCGGTGGCGTCGTCGTGGCGGCGGATCAGGCCGCGCGGACTGAGGATGGCCAGATTCTGGCCGTCGAACAGGCCCAGATGCTGATAGTTGCCGATCAGCGCGCGCCCCGGTGCGGCTTCCGGGCGTAGCAGGTTGTGGCCGAAGAAGGTCGAGGTGTAGTCCATGTTCAGCAGGCCCATCAGGGTGGGGGCCAGATCGATCTGACTGGCGACGCGGCTGTCCTCGCGAGCCTCAACCAGGCCCGGTGCGTAGACGAACAATGGGATGTGGTAGTTGTGTACCGGCAGGTCTTCCATACCGGCGCTGCCGGCGGTGTGGTCGGCCACGAAGACGAAGACCGTGTTGTTGAACCAGGGCTTCTGACGCGCTTGCTCGAGGAACTGGCCAATGGCGTAGTCGGTGTACTTCACTGCACCTTCACGGCCGGTGCCGGACGGAATGTCGATGCGGCCTTCCGGGTAGGTGTAGGGGCGATGGTTGGAGGTGGTCATCAACTGCAACAGGAACGGCTTGCCTGCGGCTGCATCGGCGTCAGCCAGCTTCAGGGTCTGCTGGTACAGGTCTTCATCGCTCATGCCCCAGGCGTTGGTAAAGGTCACCTCGTCGTCGGGTACGCTGGCCTGATCGACCACGCGGTAGCCGTTGCCGGCGAAGAAGGCGTTCATGTTGTCGAAGTAGCCGCGGCCACCGTAAACGAACACGCTGTCATAACCTTGCGCCGTGAGCTGCTGGCCGAGGCTGGCAAAGCCGGTTTCGCGGCCGATGCGCTTGACGATCGAGCGACCGGGGGTCGGCGGGATCGACAGGGTGATGGCTTCCAGACCCCGGGTGGTGCGGGTGCCGGTGGCGTAAAACTGGTTGAAGTAGAGGCTTTGCTTGCGCAGGGCATCGAGGTTTGGCGTCAGATTACGCGCATCGCCTTCGCTGCCCAGGTACTTGGCGCTGAGGCTTTCGATGGTGACCAGAATCAGGTTCAGCTTGCGCGGTTGGCCCGGGTTGTCGATCTGGCGGCGAATGCCCATCGGCTCGCTGTCGACAAAGCGGGCGTTCGGCTCGCTGACTTCATCACGCAGGCTGTTGGCGGCGGTTGCCTCGGGCAACTGCGGGTAGAACTGCGTGTAGTCCAGCTCGTTGTTCCGGAAGGCGGCAAAGAACTGGTACGGCCCGTTACTGGCAAGCTCGTGCTGGTAAGCGTTGCCGCCCGCGCTGCGCGGGAAGTTCTGGCCAATGATGACAATGCTCAAGGCGATCGTGGTCATGGCGCCAGCCAGGCTGACGCCACGCTGGGGCCAGCTCAGCAAGGGGGCTGCAGCGATGCGACGCACGCGTGGCTGCAGCGCCGCCGTGGTAATCACTGCAATGATGGTCAGAGCCGCCAGCAGGGGATAGACCGGGTAGGACTCAAGGATGTTGTTGATCACCTCGTCGGAGTAGACCAGATAGTCGACCGCGATGAAGTTGAAACGCACACCGAACTCATCCCAGAACAGCCATTCGGCCACGGCGGTAAACAGCATCAGGAACACGCCGATGGTCATGGTCACCTGCAGCACCCGCAGATGCCAGCGCTTGCGCCAGAGCCAGCCCGGGCACAGCAGCAGGTAAAGCGCCAGTGGCGCCAAGGCGTAAAGCAGGAAGCTGACATCGTATATCACGCCCTCGCCGTACAGGCGCAGCACGCCGCCCGGGCTGAGCTGGGCTTCGCTCAGATGGGTCAGCAGCAGGATCGAGCGGGTAATGAAGAAAACCCCGAGCCAGAGGGCTGCGAGCAGGCCAAGGAAGCGGGCTTGGGCGGATTTGAGCAGGGGCATGTGACGGTCCGTGGTTGAAATCGACCGTCGCAGTGTGGTGATCTTGCTGTCGGCGCAGCGTCAATGCGCTGTGAAAATTTCGTCAAGCTGCGCTGTTTCTGGAGAGCCCCCTGCATGCGTATTCTGGTCATTGAGGATAACCGCGACATCCTCGCCAACGTGATGGATTACCTGCAGCTCAAGGGCTACACAGTGGATTGTGCGCAGGACGGGGTATCTGGCCTGCATCTGGCCGTGAGCGATCATTACGACCTGATCGTGCTCGATATCATGCTGCCCGGCATGGACGGCTATCAGCTTTGTCAGCGGCTGCGTGAAGACGCCGGCCGTGATACGCCGATCATCATGCTGACCGCCCGCGATGCGCTGGATGATCGGCTCAAGGGCCTCAAGGTCGGTGCTGACGATTATCTGCTCAAACCCTTCGCCCTGTCGGAGCTGGTGGCCCGCATCGAAGCCATCCTGCGTCGCAGCAGCGGCGGCGGACGCCACCGGCTTGAGGTTGGCGACTTGAGCTACGACCTGGACACCCTGCAGGTCAGCCGCGCCGGCAAGCTGCTCAAGCTGAATCCGGTCGGCCTCAAATTGCTGGAAGTGCTGATGCGCAAGAGCCCGGCGGTGATTCGTCGCAATGTGCTGGAGGAAGCATTGTGGGGCGATGAGCTGCCGGACAGTGACAGCCTGCGCAGTCACATCCACCAGTTACGGCAGATCGTAGACAAACCCTTTGAAACGTCGCTAATTCACACCGTTCATGGTGTCGGCTACAGCCTGGCGGAGCCTGCCCAATGATCCGCAAGCAGCCGTTGCGGCGGCGCATCGTGATTGCCTTCACCCTGATGACGCTAGCAGTCAGCGGCGTGTTTTCCCTGGGCATTGTGGCCATTGTGCACTTTGTTGAAGAGCACCTGGTCTCCCAGGAGATGGGTGAGGAACTCGATAGCGTCCTGAAGCAGGACCTGGCGCATGGGCTGCCCCCTCGACTGGATGCCAAGACGCGTTTGTATGCTTCGCACATGCCGGGCTACGAGATCCCGGCACGCTTGCGCGACATGGAGGAGGGGTTCAGCGAACTGGTTGACGACGACCATGCTGCTTACGTGTACGTGCGCCAGATGGGCCAGCAGCGTTTTGTGCTGGTGCAGGAGCAGGCCGAATTCGAAGCGCGCGAAAGTATCCTGTTCGCCGTGGTCTTCGCAGGATTTCTGCTCAGCGTGCTGCTCGGGGCGCTGCTTGGTTGGCTGATGGCGCAGAAGATTTTGGCACCGATTATCCGCCTGGCAGGCCAGGTTCAGCACCGCGACCAGTTGCTGCCACTGGCCCCGCCGCTGGCCGCGGATTACGCCGATGATGAGGTCGGACACCTGGCCGAGGCATTCGACGCGACCCTCAGCCAGTTACGCCGTACGCTGGAGCGCGAGCGCCTGTTCACCGGCGACGTCAGCCATGAGCTGCGCACGCCGCTGATGATCATTGCCACCTCGACCGAGCTGCTGGAGGCCAGTGATCTGGGTGAGCGTGAGCGCAGACAGGTGGATCGCATTGCCCGTGCTGCCGAGGAAATGAACGAGCTGGTGGGCACCTTCATGTTGCTGGCGCGTGCCAAGGACCAGGCAGTGCGCCTGACCGGTAGTTCACGGTTGCTGGATGTTGCGCGTGAACAGACCGAACGCTGGCAGCGAGGTTTTGCTGACAAGGGGCTTTCTTTTGATCTGATTGTCGAGGCAGAGGATGCGGGAAGCTACCATCCGGGGCTGCTGGCAACAGTGATGTCCAATCTGCTGCGCAATGCCTTGCACTATACCGAGCAAGGTCACGTGCGGTTGGTGTTGCAGCAGGGCGGATTCCGGGTGGAAGACACCGGCCCCGGAGTACCCTCTGAGCAGCAGAGCGAGATATTTGAGCCCTATGTGCGGGGCAGCGAGGCGCGGGGCGAAGGGCTGGGGCTTGGCCTGTCACTGGTCAAGCGTATCTGTGCCCATCAGGGTTGGTCGGTGAGCATGCGTTCGCCGGCCTCGGGCGGCAGCTGCTTTGAAGTAACCCTTGGCTGATACCGGGTGGTGTAACCCCGATTGCAGAGCGATTAATCGCCATTTCACGAAATTTTGACATCCCTTTGACGGGGTCTTGATCCGCCGGTGAATACCCTGACAGCACTTATCACTGTCAGGGTAACCGTCATGTCTGAAGGCAAACCGATCGAGCTCGCGTTCTCCGACAAGTACGACCGCGATCACTCCCAGCAGTATTTGGACAAGCACCGGAGCGGGCTCTCGCGCCGCCTTTCCAGTTGGCGCGACATGCAGCTAGCGCGCCGCGCGCTGAAAGACGCCGGTGAGCCCAACCTGGTACTGGACCTGCCCTGCGGTGCAGGTCGTTTCTGGCCGTTGCTGGCCGAAGCACCTAACCGGGTGATTCTGGCGGCCGACAACTCAGCCGACATGATTCGCACCGCCGTCGCTGGCCAGCCAGCGGAGGTGGTGGCGCGGGTCAAACCCTTCCAGACCTCGGCCTTTGACATCGACTTGGGCCACAACGCGGTCGACAGTATCTTCTGCATGCGTCTGATTCACCATGTGGCTGACCACGAGCACCGCTTGGCGCTGCTGCGCGAGTGCGCCCGGGTAACCCGTGACACGCTGATCATTTCGCTTTGGGTGGATGGCAACTACAAAGCCTGGAAGCGCGCCCGGCTGGAAGCACGCCGGGCGCAAAAAGGGCGCGCCGGACAGAACCAGAACCGCTTTGTGGTTGCGCGTGATGTGATTGAAGCCGAGTTCTGCGAAGCCGGTTTCAGCGAAGTCAGCCATCACGATTTCCTGCCGGGCTATGCCATGTGGCGGGTGTACGTGCTACGCAAGGTGAACGCATGAGCGCCGTTATCTCGGCCCAGGGCCGACTGCCGTCATTTGCTCAGGCACGTTTCGAGCGCTGGTGGGATATGGATGGTAAATGGGTTGAGGCTCCCAATCAGCGTCGCGGTGGCGAGAGCGGTGTAAAGCTGCTGCCGGCGCAGGGCCGTGATATGCCAAGGCTCTACAGCAAGCGTCAGGTGGAACATACCTACCGTACTTGGCTGCATCCTTTTGGCCGCCCGACGGTACTGCGTGAAGAGCTGGCGCTGCGCGCCTGCGAGGCCCTGGGCGTGCCGGTACCCAAACTGGTGTTCTGTGCTGCTCGCCAGCATGAAGGCCAGTGGCAGGGGCTGCTGGTGACCGAGGAGCTGAGTGGTTACGTCAGCCTCGGCCAGTGGTATCAGCGTGATGCGAGCCTTGCTCAACGCCGCGCTGTGCTGCAGCAACTGGCATGTGTGCTCAAGCGCCTGCACAGCGGCCGCCGTCAGCACGGCTGTCTGTATGCCAAACACATTTATGTTCGGGTTGAGGGCGAGCGTGCCGAGGTGGCCTTGCTCGACCTGGAGAAAAGCCGCCGCCGCCTGCTGCGCGGGCGTGCGGTTCGTCATGACCTCGAACAGCTCTACCGCCGCCGCGAGGGCATGCCGGAGAGCGACTGGCAGTACCTGCTGGCCTGCTACCACAGCTTGGCCGACGGCAACGGAGGCAGCCGCCATGCAGCCTGACTCGTTGTCGGGCGGGCAGGACGCTCTGAAGCTCAAGAGCCGAGGCGGCGTGGTGCGAGTTTTCAAGGCCGCGGGCTACTCGCTCGCCGGTTTGCGCGCCGCCTTTATCCATGAGGCGGCTTTTCGTCAGCTGTTGCTGCTGGCAGCGGCGCTGATTCCGCTGGCGTTCTGGCTGCCGGTCACGGGCGTCGAGCGCGCGCTGATGGTCGGCGTGGTGCTGCTGGCGCTGATCGTTGAGCTGATCAACTCGGCGATTGAGGCCGTGGTTGACCGTATTTCCCTGGAGCTGCACCCGCTGTCCAAACGCGCGAAGGATCTGGGTAGTGCCGCGCAAATGCTCGCGCTGCTGCTGATCACCAGTGTCTGGAGCCTGATTCTGTTCTCGCCCGCCTGAGCGGGCCCGCCTGTGGAACTCGTTTGATGAGCTTGTCTTCCCCCTCGGCCGCCCGGCCGGTGGTTGGCCTGCGTGGCCAACTGTTGTTTATTCTTGGCTCGCTTGGCGCGCTTACCCTGATGCTGACCTTGTTGCGCGGCGCGTTGCTGGCCTGGAACTGGGAGCTGGCCGCCGAGGTCAGCCGTGGCGACTTGCTGGAAGCCTTCTTTAACGGCTTGCGGTTCGACTTGCGGGTGGTGGTGATCGTCGGCGCGCCGCTGATGCTGACGGTATTGAGCGCACGGCTGATGGCGCTGCGCGGTCTGCAGTGTCTGTGGCTGACGTTCGCCACCGTGCTGTTGTGCCTGCTGGGCACGACTGAGTTGAGTTTTTATCAGGAGTTTCACCAGCGCCTGAACACCTTGGTGTTCCAGTACCTGCAGGAAGACCCGGCCACGGTGCTGAGCATGCTCTGGTACGGCTTTCCGGTGCTGCGGTTGCTGCTGGGTCTGGCGCTGGTCAGCTGGCTGATGTTTCGCAGCTACCGCTGGCTGGATCGGCGTACGCGTCTGCCGGCCACGGCCGACAATCGGCAGCGCAGCCATATGGGCGCGCTGGCCGCTCGGGTGTCGGTGCTGCTGCTGTTGCTGGTCAGCTCTACGGTGCTTGCCCGTGGCACCTTGCGCCAGGGCCCGCCGCTGCGTTGGGGCGATGCTTTCACCACGGAGTCGACTTTTGCCAACCAGCTTGGCCTGACTCCGGCGCTGACCCTGTATGCGGCGGCCAAGGCGCAGTTCTCTGACCACCGGGATAATGCCTGGCTTGGTCTGATGGATGACGGCAAGGCAACGGAGATCACCCGCGATCTGCTGTTGACCGCTAACGATCAACTGATTGATGCCGAGCAGGCCCCGGTGCGACGCGTCTCGTCGTCGCCCGCCGATACCGCGCTGCCGGTGCGCAATGTGGTGGTGGTGCTGATGGAAAGCTTTGCCGGGTACTACACCGGTGCGCTGGGCTCGCCGCTGGGGATTACCCCGGAGTTCGACAAGCTGAGCAAAGAGGGGCTGCTGTTCACCCGCTACTTCTCCAACGGCACCCATACCCATCAGGGCATGTTCGCGACCATGGCCTGCTTCCCCAACCTGCCGGGCTTCGAGTATCTGATGCAGGAGCCGGAAGGTGGGCACGCTTTCTCCGGCTTGCCGCAGCTGCTGAGTAAACGCGGTTTCGATGACCTGTATGTCTACAACGGCGATTTTGCCTGGGATAACCAGAAGGGGTTCTTCGGCAAGCAGGGCATGCGCCACTTCATTGGTCGCAGCGACTACGTCAACCCGGTGTTTTCCGATCCGACCTGGGGCGTATCCGATCAGGACATGTTCGATCGGGCGGTAACCGAGCTGAACGCGCTGGATCATGAGCGCCCGTTCTATGCACTGCTGCAGACCCTGTCCAACCACACACCGTATGCTCTGCCGAGCCCGCTGCCGGTGAATGCGGTCAGTGGCCAGGGCGCCAACGACGAACACCTGACCGCCATGCGCTATTCCGACTGGGCGCTGGGCCGCTTCTTCGACCAGGTACGTAACGAGCCTTGGTACCAGGACACGCTGTTTGTGGTGATTGGTGATCACGGTTTTGGCACCCCGCGTCAGCTGACCGATCTGGACTTGCTGCGCTTCAACGTACCCATGCTGCTGATCGCCCCCGGTATCACTGAGCGCTTTGGCGCGCGTAACGACACTGTCGGTACCCAGGTGGATGTGGTGCCGACCATCATGGGGCGGCTGGGTGGTGAGGTGCAGCACCAGTGCTGGGGCCGGGACCTGCTGGCGCTGCCGGCGGACGACCCCGGCTTCGGGGTTATCAAGCCGTCCGGTGGCGGTCAGACCGTGGGTCTGCTGCGCGGCGATGAACTAGTGCTGCAGCCGCGTGGCGAGCAGCCTCGGGCGTATCGCTACCAGCTTGGGCCGGAGGCGACGGTGAGCGAACAACCCGGGGTGTCGGTGGAGCTGCGAGACGCGCTGAAGGCGTATGTGCAAACCGCAACCAGCGCGCTGCTGGACGACAAGGTGGGTGTAGAGGTTGCACAGGGCCAGCGAGCGGACCCGGTGGCCGGGGCGCTCTAGCGATCGCGTTTGCGTCTGACGATCAGCAACAGTAGCCAGCCGAGATAGCCGCTGAACGCGATATAGGCGTACAGGTTCGCTTCAATTATCCGGCTGGTGCTAGGGCCGTAGCTGTGCCCCAGGCTGCCAAGCAGGCCGAACAGCAGCGCAGCGGCAAACGCTAGAGAGAGACCGCACCATAGCACTGTCAGCGCCAGGCGCAGGGTGATGGTCTGCCAACGGCTTCGCCGTGCCGGGCCGGTTAACGTCAAGAAGCAACCGAGAGGAAACCCCAGCAGCAATCCCGCTATCATCAGCGGCCAGAGTAGGACCAGACCAATGCCGATGAAGTCGATTTCAGTCAGGTACGCTTGCAGCGTGTGCATATCGGCCAGCGCTTCTGAGCTGTCTGCGGCTGCCGTGCTCAGGCCAACGTACAGCAGCAGGCCAACAGCAGTCAGATAACGGATGAGTTTGGGCATCCACGCTTCCTTGGTGGGGCAGGTTGTACCCAACCGTCCTGTGCGCAGGTGCGTGCTACATGGGCTAGCGTCGATCATAGTCGCTCCGGCGTGGCCCCGCAGGAGCGTCCGTCAGCCGATATGACCGATGGTCAATCAGTTTGCCAGCAGCCCCGGCAACCAGGTCACCAGACCGGGCCAGCAGGCGGCAATGGCCAACATCAGCAGTTGAATGACAATAAAGGGCAGCACGCCGCGGTAGATCGCCGAGGTGGGGATTTGCGCTGGCGTGACGCTGCGCAGATAGAACAGCGATAGGCCAAAGGGCGGCGTCAGGAAAGAGGTCTGCAGGTTGAGGGCGATCATCACGCCCAGCCAGACCGGATCAACGCCCATGCTCAGCAGCACCGGACCGACAATCGGCACCACCACAAAGGTGATCTCGATAAAGTCGAGGATAAAGCCCAGCAGGAAGATCGCCAGCATTACTACCAGCACGGCGGTAAAGGTGCCGCCTGGCAGCGAGTGGAACACGTCATGGATCAGCTCGTCGCCGCCAAAGCCGCGGAACACCAGCGAGAAGATGGATGCGCCCAGCAGGATCATGAACACCATGGCGCTGATTTCGGCGGTCGCCTGGGCCACCTCACGCAGTTTGCCGACACTCAGCTGGCGCTTGAACAGGGCCAGAATCCCGGCGCCCAGTGCGCCAACGGCAGCGGCTTCGGTGGGCGTCGCAACGCCGCCCAGAATCGACCCCAGTACCGCCATGATCAGCAGCAGCGGCGGCAGCAGACTGCGCAGCAGCTGGGCGACCGACACGCCGGCGCTGTCTTCCGGGCTCGGTGCCGGCAGTTTCTCCGGCTGGCGCACGGCGACAAAGGCCAGATACAGCAGGTACAGCACCACCAGCAGCAGGCCGGGCAGCAGCGCGCCGACGAACAGGTCGCTGACGGTCACGGTCTTGGGCGAGAAAATGCCGAGTTTTTGCTGCGCCTGCTGGTAGGCGTTGGCGAGGACATCGCCCAGCAGCACCAGAATGATGGAGGGCGGAATGATCTGCCCCAGCGTGCCGGTGGCTGCCAGCGTGCCGGTCGCCAGCGCCGGGTCATAGCCGCGGCGCAGCATGGTCGGCAGCGCCAGCAGGCCAAGGGTCACCACGGTGGCGCCAACAATGCCGGTGCTGGCCGCCAGCAACGCGCCGACGATGCAGACCGAAAACGCCAGCCCGCCGCGCAGCCCGCCGAACAGCCGGGCCATGGCATCGAGCAGGTCTTCGGCAATGCGCGATTTCTCCAGCATCACGCCCATGAACACGAACAGCGGCACCGCCATCAGTGTCTGGTTGGTCATAGTGCCGTACAGGCGGCTGGGCAGGGCGCCGAGAAAGCTCGGTTCAAACAGGTTGAAGAGGATGCCGATGCCGGCAAACAGCAGGGAAACGCCGCCCAGGGTAAAGGCCACCGGGAAGCCCGCCATCAGTGCCAGGCAGAGGCACACGAACAGGGCAATGGCCATGAATTCGCCGCCCATCACAGATGCTCCTCATGGCTTGCCGGCAGGTGCGTGCTTTGTACGCCGCCCAGCACCGCCAGGGTTTTGAGCAGCTGTGCCACGGCTTGCAGCAGCAGGCTGGCCACCAGCAGCAGAATGAAACTCTTGTGCAGGTAGACCCAGGGCAAGCCGCCGGCATCGGCCGAGCGCTCCTGGCGCTGCCAGGACATGGCAACGTAATCCCAGCAGTTCCACGCCAGAAACAGGCACATTGGCAACAGGAACAGCAGGCTGCCGAGCAGATCGATCAGCGCCTTGCCGCGATTGCCCATGCGCCGGTAAAAGATATCCACGCGCACATGGGCATCGCGTTGCAGCGCCCAGGCGGCTGCGCCGAGAAAGACCAGTGAGTGGGCGTAGAGGATGACTTCCTGGGTGGCGGTGGCGCCAATGCTGAAACCGTAGCGCAGCAGTACCACGGCGCAGGTCAGCAGCACCATCAATAGCGTCAGCCAGGCGACCGCGCGGCCGAGCAGGCTGGTGCCACGGTCGATTTGCCTGGCAAGGCTAAGCCCGGCGGAAAGAAAGCGTTGGGTCATGTAGCAGGTGTCCGTCAGGGAGTTGGGGATGCCAACCTGCTCAGGACGGAATCACCCGGGTACGACCACGGTCGTCAATGGCGACGAAGACAAAGGTGGCTTCGGTAACCTTGCGGCTTTCATCGTGGGCCAGGTCTTCGCTCCAGACTTCGACCAGAATCTTGATCGAGCTGCGGCCGATATCCAGCACTTCGCCGTGGAAGGCCAGCTGCGCACCCACCGGCACCGGGACCATGAAGCCCATGCGGTCGATGGCTACCGTGGCAACGCGGCCACGGGCAATGCGTGCTGCGATGCTGGTGCCGGCGGCGTCCATCTGTGCCACCAGCCAACCCCCATAGATGTCGCCAAAGCTGTTGCAGTCGCGTGGCAGAGCGGTGATTTTGAGAGCCAGTTCACCCTGCGGCACGGGATCGGTATCTAAATCGTGCATTGGTAGACTCGGTAATGGTCTATTGTATTTGTTGTGCCGTGCCCCGGCGCGAGCCCGTTACGCGGCAAGCCGCCTATGGTAAGGGATTGCCGCCTGCCTCTCAATCATTGTCTGGCAGCGTTCTGCTGCAAATTCTGCGCTTCACACAATTGTCATAATTCGTGAATAGAGTTGTCACAACCCGCTCTGATACTGAGTCGCGTGTTGCAAACACTACCTCAACAGGAGAATGACATGAAACTCAAGCGCTTGTTCGCTGCCGTTACCTTCGCTGCTACCGGCCTGGTTGCCGGCACCAGCTTCGCCGCCGTTGACCCGGCGCTGGAAGACTACCAGCGCGTTGGTGGCGTATCCGGCAACCTGTCCAGCGTTGGTTCCGATACTCTGGCCAACATGATGACCCTGTGGGCCGAAGAATTTAAGCGTATGTACCCCAACGTCAACGTGCAGATCCAGGCTGCTGGTTCTTCCACTGCGCCGCCGGCACTGACTGAAGGTACTTCGAACCTGGCTCCGATGAGCCGCATGATGAAAGACAGCGAAATCCAGGCTTTCGAAGAGCGTTATGGCTACAAGCCGACCGCTATTCCGGTTGCCATCGATGCCCTGGCTGTCTTCGCACACAAAGACAACCCGATCGAAGGCCTGACCATGGCTCAGGTTGACGGCATCTTCTCTGCTACCCGCCTGTGCGGTGGCGAAGATCTGGACACTTGGGGCAAGCTGGGTCTGACCGGCGCCTGGGCTGACCGTGACATCCAGCTGTACGGCCGTAACTCGGTGTCCGGCACCTACGGTTACTTCAAAGAAAACGCACTGTGCAAAGGTGACTTCCGCAGCGGCGTGAACGAGCAGCCCGGTTCTGCTTCTGTTGTTCAGTCTGTCAGCCAGTCGCTGAACGCAGTTGGTTACTCCGGTCTGGGTTACAAGACCTCCAGCGTCCGCGCTGTTCCGCTGGCAGCTGAAGAAGGTCAACCCTTCATCGAAGCCAATGAAGAGAACGCCATCGCCGGTACCTACCCGCTGTCGCGCTTCCTCTACGTTTACGTGAACAAGGCGCCGAATGGCGAGCTGGCTCCGCTGGAGCGCGAGTTCGTCAAGCTGATGCTGTCCAAGCAAGGCCAGGAAGTGGTCTTCAAGGACGGTTATGTGCCGATGCCCAAGCGTGCCGTGGACAACGTCCATCAGGAACTGGGCTTCTAAGCAGCAGCTTTTCGGCACGGATGCCAGAAGAAGGGGTGTGTCGACGACACGCCCCTTTTTTGCCGTCACCTGGCTGTAACCAATCCGTCATATTGACCCTGTAGGGTGTGCGCCATGACTACTCAATCCCCACCCAAAACCTCTCGCGTGGACTTCAATACGCCAGCGATGCAACGCCACCGGGCGGCGCGTCATTTCAAGGACCATCTCACCCGCTGGTATGTTGCGGTGGGCGGTCTGGGCGTCATTGTGGCCGTTCTGTTGATCTTCCTTTACCTGCTGTACGAGGTGCTGCCGCTGTTTGGTGGTGCCGAGATCGAAGAGCAGGAGCGCTACAGCGCCAGCTGGGTGCAGGCCAACGACCCGCCGTTGATGCTGGCGATGGAAGAGCAGGGCGAGGTGGCTATCCGCGTGGCCCGCAGTGGTCAGGTGAGTTTCTTCAAGGCGCAGGACGGACAACCGGTTCTGCAGCAGCAATTGCCGATTCCGGCTGGCGTGGAAGTAACCAGCTTCAGCGTCGAAACCCCCAATTCCCGTCGCTTTGTAGTCGGTCTGAGCAATGGCCAGGTGCTGATTGCTCAGCACAACTACAAGGTGACTTACCCCGATGATGTTCGCCTGATTACCCCGAGTCTGGTCTTTCCTTACGGCGATGCGCCTATCACCCTGGATGAGCAGGGTCGCGCGCTGAGCCAGGTGGCCATGAGCGGCGACAGCGACGGCCTGGTGCTGGCTGCCAGCGTGGGCCGCGAGCTGGTGGGCATCACCGTGAGTGTTACCCGCAACCTGATGACCGGTGCGGAAGCCCGCAACGAGCGTGCCCTGACGCTGGAGCCGGCGACGGGCGAGGTGCGGCAGATTCTGATCGACCCGCTGCGTCAGTGGATGTATGTGGTCAATGGCGAGCAGCATGTGGACGTGCTGGCGCTGCGCAAGGGTGGTGAGCTGAATGGCCGCTATCGCGTGCTCGAGGGTTCCGGCAAGTCGGTGACCTCGGCCAACCTGATGCTGGGCGGCATTTCGCTGATTGTCGGCGACAGCAGCGGTGGCCTGGCGCAGTGGTTTATGGTGCGTGGCAATGGCAATCCGCAGCTGACCCGGGTGCGTGATTTTGACCAGCAGGAAGGCAGTGCTATTGCCCTCGTTCAGCCGGAAGAGCGCCGCAAGGTATTTCTCAGTCTGGATGCCGAGGGCCAACTGGGCGTCTACAACTCGACCGCCCACAACAACCTGCTGGTCGAGCCGCTTGGTGGTGAGCAGGTACAGGCCTTTGCCATCGGCCCGCGCGCCGACCACCTGCTGGTTGAGCACGATAACGGCCAGCTGAGCTACTGGGATGTGCACAACGAGCACCCGGAAGTGTCCTGGAGTTCACTCTGGGGCAAGGTCTGGTACGAGAGCTACCCTGAGCCCGACTACGTCTGGCAGTCCACCTCGGCTACCTCCGAGTTTGAGCCCAAGCTGAGCCTGGCACCGCTGACCTTCGGTACGCTGAAGGCCGCGTTCTACGCGATGCTGCTGGCCACCCCGATTGCCATCGCTGCCGCCGTTTATACCGCGTACTTCATGGCCCCGGCGATGCGCCGCAAGGTCAAGCCGGTGATCGAGTTGATGGAGGCGCTGCCAACGGTGATTCTGGGCTTTCTGGCCGGTCTCTGGCTGGCGCCGCTGCTGGAGGACAACCTGCCGGGCATCGTCTCGCTGCTGATTCTCACGCCGATTGCTTTCATCCTGTTTGCCTACCTGTGGAGCCTGGCACCGCCCAAGCTGCGCCAGCGCGTGCCCGATGGCTGGGAGGCGGCGCTGCTGATTCCGCTGCTGATTGTGCTCGGCTGGTTCTGTTTCACCATGAGTGTGTACGTCGAAGCCTGGTTCTTCGGTGGTGACATGCGCGTATTCCTGACCCGCGACATGGGCATCAACTTCGACCAGCGCAACTCGCTGGTGGTGGGCCTGGCCATGGGCTTTGCGGTGATTCCGACCATCTTCTCGATTGCCGAAGATGCCGTGTTCAGCGTGCCGCGCCACCTCACCCAGGGCTCGCTGGCGCTGGGCGCCTCGCCTTGGCAGACCCTCAGCCGCGTGGTCATCCTGACCGCCAGCCCCGGGATCTTCTCGGCGGTCATGATCGGTATGGGCCGCGCCGTAGGTGAAACCATGATCGTGCTGATGGCCACCGGCAACACGCCGATCATGGACTGGAACATCTTTGAGGGCATGCGCACCCTGTCGGCCAACATCGCCGTCGAGATGCCGGAGTCCGAGGTGGGCAGTACCCATTACCGACTGCTGTTCCTCGCTGCGCTGGTGTTGCTGAGCTTCACCTTCCTGATGAACACGGCCGCAGAACTGATTCGTCAGCGTCTGCGCAAGAAATACGCGTCACTCTAAGCAGGGGAATCGAGACAGTGAAACAAGGTAACTTCACAACCTGGTTCAAATCCGGCACCCCCTGGATCTGGATGAACGGCGGCGCGGTCGCGATTGCCGTGATCATGACGCTCGGTCTGCTGGCAATGATCGCCGTGCGTGGTCTGAGTCACTTCTGGCCGGCCGACGTGGTCGAGGCCGAGTACACCATCCCGGGGCAGCCGGCCATTACGCTGATCGGCGAGGTGACCACCCGTGAGCAGGTGCCGACCGAGCGTCTGCACAGTGCTGGCCTGCCGGTGGACCCTGAACAGACCGAGTTCATGGATCGCGAACTGCTCAAGGTAGGCAACCGTGACCTCAATGGTGCCGATTTCCGCTGGATTGTTGCTGACTGGCTGACAGACGAGCGTTATCCCGAAGACATCGTGGTGGTTGAACGCCGCGAGTGGGGCAACTTCTACGGCTATGTCCAGCAGGTCAAGCAGGACGGCGAGGTGATCGCCGAAGGTGATCAGGCCTGGCAGGCGCTGCAGCCGGCGGTTGATCGCGCCCTGGAGATCTACAGTGACATTCACGCGCTGGAAACCGGTGCCATCGGCAAGATCAACTCACAGCTCGAGCGCATTCGTCTGCGCGAGCGTGGACTTGAGCTGGACAATGCCCTGACTCCGGAGCTCAAGGCTGAGCTGGATGCTGAGCGCAAGGTACAGAATGACCTGTACGCCGAGCTGGAATCGCAACTGGTGGGCCTGTACCGGGAGTTCAACCGCGACAGCGTGCACCTGCGCTCGATGGATGGCCGCGAGGTCGACGTCAGCCTGAGCAAGATCGTACGGGTGTTCCGTCCCAATGCCATGGGCGTTGGCGCCAAGATCGGTCACTACTTCAGCAAGCTGTGGGAGTTTGTCAGCGACGAGCCGCGTGAAGCGAATACTGAAGGCGGTGTGTTCCCGGCGATCTTTGGTACCGTGATGATGGTGCTGCTGATGTCGATCATCGTCACCCCGTTTGGTGTACTGGCTGCGGTTTACCTGCGTGAATATGCCAAGCAGGGTGTGGTGACCCGCACCATTCGCATCGCGGTGAACAACCTCGCCGGTGTTCCTTCCATCGTTTACGGCGTGTTTGGTCTGGGTTTCTTCATCTATCTGCTTGGTGGCAGCATCGACCAGCTGTTCTTCCCCGAGGCCCTGCCGTCGCCGACGCTGGGTACCGGCGGTATGCTCTGGGCATCGCTGACCCTGGCCCTGCTGACCGTGCCGGTGGTGATCGTAGCTACCGAAGAAGGTCTGACCCGGATTCCGCGCTCGCTGCGTGAAGGCTCGCTGGCCCTGGGTGCGACCAAGTCGGAAACCCTGTGGAAGGTGATCCTGCCGATGTCCAGCCCGGCCATGATGACCGGCCTGATTCTCGCCGTGGCCCGCGCCGCTGGTGAGGTGGCACCGCTGATGCTGGTGGGTGTGGTCAAGCTGGCACCGAGCCTGCCGGTCAACGGCAATTACCCTTATTTGCACCTGGACCAGAAGTTCATGCACCTGGGCTTCCACATCTATGACGTCGGCTTCCAGAGCCCCAACGTCGAAGCGGCTCGTCCGCTGGTGTACGCCACTGCGCTGTTGCTGGTGGGGGTTATCGCTGCGCTGAACTTTGCAGCGGTCTCCATCCGTAACCACCTGCGCGAAAAGTACAAGGCACTGGAAAACTGATAACCCTTTTTATGCGGACGCACGACTATGTCTAATACGACCAAGACCCATGCAATGGATATGAGCGCCCTGGGCCGCTCCCAGCAGGAGCTGAACATGGACAAGGAGTCCATCGCGCTGGAAGTGCCTGGCCTCTCGCTGTTCTACGACACCAAGCAGGCGCTGCACGACGTCAGCATCAAGATTCCGCGCAACCGCGTGACTGCGTTTATCGGTCCCAGTGGCTGCGGCAAGTCCACCCTGCTGCGCTGCTTCAACCGGATGAACGACCTGGTCGACAGTTGCCGCGTGGACGGCGAGATTCTGCTCGACGGCAAGGACATCTACGGCAAAGACGTCAACGTGACCGAGCTGCGTCGCCGCGTTGGCATGGTATTCCAGAAGCCCAACCCGTTCCCCAAGTCGATCTACGAGAACGTTGCCTACGGTCTGCGCATTCAGGGCGTCAACAACAAGCGCACGCTGGATGAAGTGGTCGAGTGGGCGCTCAAGGGCGCGGCGCTGTGGGATGAGGTCAAGGACCGTCTGAACGAGTCTGCGCTGGGCATGTCCGGTGGTCAGCAGCAGCGTCTGTGTATTGCCCGCACCATTGCGGTCGAGCCGGAAGTGCTGCTGCTCGACGAGCCGGCCTCGGCCCTCGACCCGATCTCCACCCTGAAGATCGAAGAGCTGATCAACGAACTGAAGTCCAAGTTCACCATCGTCATCGTGACCCACAACATGCAGCAGGCAGCCCGCGTGTCGGACTACACTGCCTTCATGTACATGGGTGAACTGATCGAGTTTGGTGACACCAATACGCTGTTCACCAACCCGTCTAAGAAACAGACGGAAGACTACATCACCGGCCGTTACGGTTAACCCGGGAGCGCTGCGCCATGCCCTCAGATAAAGAATTGTTCAATCAGCATATTTCCCAGCAGTTCAACGATGAACTCGAGGAAATTCGCACCCAGTTGCTGGAGATGGGCGGTCTGGTCGAGAAACAGATCAATGACGCCATCGTTGCCCTGATCGAGGGCGATGCCAAGCTGGCGCAGCAGGTGCGCGAGAAGGACGACGCCATCAACCAGATGGAGCTGGATATCGACCAGGAGTGCCTGCGCATCCTGGCGCGGCGTCAGCCGGCGGCCAGCGATTTGCGCCTGGTGGTCAGCATCAGCAAGATCATTGTCGATCTGGAGCGCATCGGTGACGAAGCCTCGAAGATCGCCAAGCGTGCGCGCGATCTGGCCGAAGACGGTCAGGCGCCGCGCGGCTATGTCGAGTGCCGTCATATTGGCCACCACGTGCGTCGTATGGTGCAGGAGGCGCTGGATGCCTTCGCCCGCATGGACACCGAGCAGGCTTTTTCGGTCGCCCGTGAAGACAAGGCGGTGGATCAGGAGTACAAGACCGCCATGCGTGAAATGGTCACCTTCATGATGGAAGACCCGCGCTCCATCGGCCGGGTGCTCAACATCCTCTGGGTGCTGCGTTCACTGGAGCGGGTCGGTGATCATGCGCGCAACGTGGCCGAGCACGTCATCTACCTGGTCAATGGTACCGATGTACGTCACATCGGCCTCAAACGCATGGAAGCCGAAGTCAAAAAAGAAGGCAATGCCGACGAGTGAGTCGGGCATCAGCCAACAAAAAACCCGCCAATCGGCGGGTTTTTTGTTGGAGTTTTGTTATTACTGGCTGAGCACCCACTCGGCCAGAATACGGGCTTCTTCGTCGGTTACCTGGTTGGCCGGCATGGGAATCGGCCCCCAAATGCCGGACACGCCGTTCTTGATGTGGCCGGCGACGGTTTCCACCGCGCCGTCCTGCCCGGCATACTTGGCTGCTACTTCCTTGTAGGAAGGACCGACTACCTTGGTGTCGATCTGATGGCAGGCTACGCAGGCCTTGGTTTTGTACAGGGTCTCGCCGTCTGTGGCGAACAGGGAGCCAGAGCTGAGCAGCGCGGCAGCGCTGAGGGCAGTTATCATAAAGCGTTTCATCGTTGTTCCTCACGGGCCATGGTTGCAGGTGGTCCTGCTTGTGTCGTTGTGAAGGTGCTGTTGCTTTCATCAAGATGGACCGGCCATGGTGCTTTGACAAGTGCTCATTTGTCGCAGGGTGTCAGCACCAAAGTCGCAAATATGCGTACATTGCGGGACATAAGTTCATTTTGTATCTTGTGTCTGCCCGCAGCCGAAGATTCATACAAGAATGCGGGCCTCAATGCGCCTGCACCTACAAAAACCTGAGAGATTCGGAGATACCATGGAGATCAAGTCCTACAGCATGAACTGGCACTACCCCACCGCCGTGCGCGTGGGGGCAGGTCGTATCAGTGAGCTGCCCAAAGCCTGCCGCCAGTTGGGCATGACGTCTCCGCTGCTGGTGACTGACCCTGGCCTGGCCGCACTGCCGATGGTTGAGGCCTCGCTGCAGCTGTGCCGTGACGCGGGCCTGCAGACCGGTCTGTTCAGTGCCGTGAAGGGCAACCCCACCGGTGGCAACGTGGCCGACGGCGTCGCTGCGCTGAAAGCGGGTCAGCACGACGGCGTGATTGCCTTCGGTGGTGGCTCTGCCATTGATGCCGCCAAGGCTATCGCACTGGTTGCACACCAGGAGTGCACGCTGTGGGAAGCAGGCCCCGGCACCGTAGATGCCAGCAAGATGCTGCCGGTTGTCGCTGTGCCCACCACCGCCGGTACCGGCTCGGAAGTTGGCCAGGCAGTGGTTATCACCGACGATGAAAGCCACGTCAAACGCGTTATCTTCCACCAGAAGATGGTGCCTGCCATCGTGATTCTGGACCCCGAGCTGACCGTTGGCCTGCCGGCCAAGCTGACCGCTGCGACCGGTATGGATGCGCTGGCACACAATCTTGAGGCGTTCTGTGCCCCGGTTTATCACCCAATGGCTGAGGGTATCGCGCTGGAAGGTATGCGCCTGGTCAAGAATTTCCTGCCACGCGCCACCAAGCAGGGTGATGATATCGACGCCCGTCTGCAGATGCAGGTGGCCTCCAGCATGGGTGCGGTGGCCTTCCAGCGTGGTTTGGGCGGCATTCACGCGGTATCCCACAGCCTGGGCGCCGTTTACGACGCGCACCACGGTCTGCTGAACGCGATTGTCATGCCGTACATGCTGCAAGCCAACCGTCCGGTGATCGAAGACGAAATGGCGCGTGCCGCTCGCTACCTCGACCTGCCGAAGCAGAACTTTGACGGCATGTTGGACTGGATTCTGGATCTGCGCGCCGAGCTGGGCATCCCGCACACCCTGGCTGACATCAGCATTGATGACGCGCAGGCCGAGACTATTGGCGCGATGTCGGCCAAGGACGTGGCCGGCAAGACCAACCCCCAGCGTTATGACGCCGCGCAGTATCAGGCGATCTTCCTCAAGGCCCTGCGCGGCGAGCTGTAATCGCCGTGTGCTGAGTCGATCGGCCGGTTAACTGCCTGGCCGCGAGGATGTAAAAACCCGCTCGCTATCGAGCGGGTTTTTTTATGCATCCTCGGTTACTTACAGCTCGACCTGAATCAGCGAGCCGGCCAGCATGATGTCGCCCGCCGGCGGCTGCTGCGCGCTGATCTTGGCGGCAGGCGCGGGGTCAGATACCGGGTTGCCCTGCTGGTCGATGACCTCCAGGCTGATATCCAGCTGGGCGCAGAGCTGTTCGGCTGCTGCCAGCTGCATGCCGGTCAGGTTGGGGGCAACACGGATATCGCTGGCCTGGCCCGGCGCCGGTATCGGCACGATCTTGAACTGAATCTTGGCCGCCGCATTGGCCTGAAAACCGTAGCGGTTGGTCAGGTCGGCGTTCACGGGGGCGGCATACACGCGGGCGGTCGGCAGGCTGGTGCGCAAGTGGCTGGCCAGCGAGACGGTCTGCAACGGCTTTGGCGCAGGGGTGGCCGCCGGCGTCTGCTGTCCGCTGAGGCTAAGAGCAACCTGAATCTCGCCGGTGGTTTCCGGCAGAGCGTAAAAGGTGGGCTGATAGCCGATCTGTTGCAGCAGCTTGAGTTCGTCGCTGTCGGCGTGGCTGTAGATCTCCAGTATCTGCGCCAGCGAGCCGCGGTCCAGTGCTTGTTGCGCTTCGGCAACGCCTTGACCGACGGCAGCAATAAGCTCGCCGATAGGCGCTGCCATGACATCGCTGACCAGTTCCTTGATGGTGGGCATGGGGTTGTCCTTCAGGTTTGAGTGAATACCACCAGTACACGTTCGCCGAGCGCCACTTCACTGCCCTTGGCAGGCAACTGGCGCACGGCCTGACCGACCGGCTGGCCGCTGTCGCCGACACTCTGGTAGGCCGCTTCCAGCTCCAGGCCCAGGTCGCGGGCCAGGCGGCGGGCGAGGGTTTCGGTCAGGTCGCTGAAGTCCGGCACGGTAATACCGGCCGGGGCGGTGTCGGGTCCGTCGTCCACCTCCGGCAGATATTCCAGCGCGACATCGGTGAACAGGCCGGCGCTGCCCTTGTTCTTCAGGTCGGAGAGCGTAGGCAGAGTCAGGCTGTTGCCGGTGACCAGGGTCTTGAGGTTGAGCGAGACGCGGCCCAGGCGATAGGGCACGCCATCCTTGCTGAGCTGGGTCTGCGCCTGTTGCAGTTGCCGGGCAATGTTGCCGTACAGCTGATCGGCATCGACCTGGGTATCGAGCTGCGCTTTCAGCTCTTCGCTTTCCTCCCGGGCGCGAGCTGCTTCCTCGGCTGCCTCACGGGAGGCCTTGGTGAGGTCGCGGATGCGCTCGGAGAATTGCGCTATTTCCTGGTTGCGCAGGTTGAGGGTGCGCTGCAGGTCGCTTTCTTTTAACTCGAACTCGGTCGCCTGTCTGAGAATCTGCTCGTTGAGGTTCAGGCGGATCTGCTGGGTCGCCAGCTCAATCTGTTCGTTGCCGGCAGCGGCAGGCTTGTCCTTGAGCTGCTTTTCCAGCGTGCTGATTTTCAGCTGCGCCTGTTTCAGCTCGTTGGCATGGGTTTGCTTCTCGCGCTCCAGATTGTTGATCAGCAGCACCTTCTGGTTCAGCTCAACCGATTGCGCTTCCAGTTGCTTGCTCAAGGCTGCCTGGGTCTTGAGCTGCGTACTGGCGGGCTGAGCGCGGGTAACCAGCTGCGGGTTCACCCGCAACGCGGCCATGTTGACGGTCAGTTGGGCGACGGCGCGGGGCGTGCCTGCCAGCAGGTAGTCATCTCTGGCGCTGAAGGGCGCGCTGCGCTCGCGCCGGGCAACGGCCTGATCGCCCAGCCGCTCAATGTCGCCAAAGGCCAGGTGGACTCGCTTGCCGGGTTCAACCTGTACCAGTGCGCCTTCGGCCAGCACGCGAGGCGTCTCCCTGGCCTTGACCGTTTCGCACAGGCGTACGGCGGGTAGCTGAGGGCCGTCGCCCAGGTTCAGGTTGATCGCGAAGTTACCCTTGGCATCGAGTCGCGCCTTGGCAACACTGCGCCACTGACTGCGAGCCAGCTCGAAGGTTTGAATTTCCACTTGACCACTGGCGGCCTTGCCGTCGGGCTCAAAGAGGGTGCCGGTAATGCTCCATTGCATGGGGTGAATCCTATGGGGTCAGGATGAGCTGGGTCAGGGTGGCGCCGCTGCTGACCAGCAGCACCAGTTGGGTACTGGCGGGCAGGCCGGCAGCCAGCGTGAGGTCGCAGCTGGCGCTGCCTTGCTGATCTGTCAGCAGCAGCCGGCTGCCGAGTTGCAGGCCGCTGCGCAGCTGCTCGGCGGTCAGGCCATTGGCTCCGGCGGCCTCGCTCAGCGCCAGGCTGGCGTCGATATCCAGATTGAGCTCGACGGCGGCGTCACTGATCAGTTGGCCGGCGCTGTTGGACAGGGTGACCAGCAGTTGCTGTTCTCTAGGCTTGGCCGGCTTCTTGACCAGGCTGCGTGCGGCCAGGCGCAACACCGGCAGCGCGTTGCTGGGCGGTACCGACACCAGCCGGCCGCTGAAGGTGCTGATCAGCTCGGTATTGCCGCTGGCCTCACTCGGGGCCTTTTTGGGGTTGGGCAGGGCGAGCTGCAGCTGCGGGATGGGCCGGGCCTTGCGCAGAGTGCCAGGCAGTACGCTCATGCCGCTGCTGGCCTCGGGTGCGTCCAGCTGGGCCTGCACGGTGGCTTTGATGTTGAAGTCCAGGTACGGCAGGTGATAGCCCGGCTGGGGCCGGCCAAAGGCGTCGGTCGGGGGCAGGTCGTCCAGCACGGCCTGGGCATCGCGCAGACCGCGGGCCAGCCCGAGCAGTATCTGCTCGACCGAGTTGGCGACGAATTTACTGGATTGGGTCATGTTCAGGGCTCTTGATCAGTCGGTGCTCAGGTGTGGGCGCTGGCGGCGGCGTTCGTCGGCGCGGGCCTGTTGTCGTTCCTGCTGGCGCTCGGCCTGACGCGCGTCCCGGCGTGCCTGCTGGCGGCGTTCGGCCAATTGCTCTGCGCGCTCCTGCAGGTTCTCCAGCGAGCCGGTGTCCACGCCTAGCAGTCGCTGTTGGCGGCGTTGGTAACGGTTGTCGAAGTCACTCAGGGAGGTGACGGCTGGGGGCGCCTGAAAGGCGCCGTCCAGGCGGTCGTGCAGGGGGCGCAGCAGCGGCTCGGCAAGGGTCTCGCGCGGTCGCTCACGGGCGCTGCTGCGGGCTTGCTCGACGCGCTCGTCCAGTCGCTGCATCAGTGCGCGTTGCTGCTGCGCCTGTTGGCCTACACGACTGCCGGCCTGCTGTTGCTGGCGTTCGCGTTGTTGCTGCCAGCGGCGCGCGGCTCCCGCTGCCTGACGCACCTGTGCCAGCGCTGCCGCCGCGTTCTGGCCATCGCGCTGGCGCTCCCAGGCGGCGTGCTCGGCGCGCCGCTCGCTGGCGCTGGCTACCGGATACCGTCGTTCGGCAGGGGCACTGTCATCGCCCTGGCCGCCCAGGCGGCGCATCTGCTGCTGCAGGGTGTCACGCTGCTCAAGCAGGCGTTGCAAGCCGGGCACCTGACCTGCCAGCTGCTGCAGGTCGGGGCTGGCGGGCGCAGGCTGGGGGCTGCCTTGTTGCCGGGCCAGATCGCGCCAGGTCTTGCGGCTCATTCGTCGGCCTCGGCGTCGATCAGGGCGCGGATGCGCTCCTCCAGAATCGCCGGCGCGGGCACCGGCACCAGTTTGGTTCGCATCACCGAGCTGCCTTCGGCCGAATACTGGTACTTACTGGCGTAGCTGGCACTGACCGAGCTGGCGCTGACCGAGCCAGCGGCAAAGAAGGGCAAGCCCACCCCCTTGGCGCTGGATTTGACCTGACTGCGCTTGTGGGTCGAGCTGCGCTCACTGTTGATGCTGATCGACAGCTTCAGCTCGATCACAGTGTCGACAAACTGGTAGAAGCTGGGGGTAAAGCCCAGCTCCAGCAGGCTGTAGGACTTGCCGTTGCTGAACTCGACCTTGTAGGGGGCCTCGGGGCCGTCTTCCTCTTCGTCGCTGCCGGTAGGGAAGCCCGCCATCATGCGCGCGATGCGCAGCGACACCAGGTCCAGTTCCAGCTGTGCCTCGGCAATGCCCACGCCGAGGTTGCGCACGATCAGCGGGAAGGGCGCGTTGAGCAGTTCTGATCCGACACTCATGGCGGGTCTCCTCAGTCATCATCTTCCGGCGCGGGCGCCGGTTGCCGACGGGCTTCGGCCTCTTCCATCATGGCGCGAATGCGCTCTTCGAGGATTGGCGGCGGCGGCACCGGTGACAGTTTGGTGCGCAGCAGGCTGGAGCCTTCGGCGGAGTAGGAGTACTTGGAGGCGTAGCTGGCGTCCACCTGGCTGGTTGAGACACTGGAGCGGTTGCTATCGCGGCCACCGAAGACCTTGCCGAACAGGCCGCTACCCTTTTTGCTGGCGCTGTTCTTGGTGGTCTTGTTGCTGGAGGTGCTGCTGCGTTCGCTGCTGCGGGTGATCTTGATGGCGATCTTCACCTCGATGATGGTGTCGACAAAGTTGTAGAACACCGGGGTAAAGCCCAGCTCCAGCATGGACAGACGGGTGGGCACGCGAATCTGGCCGTTTTCGGTCTGGTGCTTCTTGGCGGCGGTGACGATCTCGCCGTAGCCCGGGTCCAGCGCGACCAGCGAGTCGGCCTCGGAGGGCGTCATGTATTCATGGCCGAAGAAGATGCGGCTATCGTCAAAGGCGATATTGCCCTCGTCGTCGTACACGGTGCGCAGGCCGCCCATCATCTCGGCGACTTCGATCGAGCTTTCGTCCAGCTTGATCTGCGCCTCGGCGATGGCAAAGGCCATCTGGCGAATCATGTCGCCCATCGGCACGTTCAACAGCTCTCGTCCAATACTCATGGTGTTGCTCCTTGTGGGGATATCGACGGATCAGTTGTCGGCTCCGGGCAGCCCGTCGTCGTACAGGCGCCGCAGGACTTCATTGAAGGCTTCAGGGGCTGGCAGCGATACCAGGCGAGCGGCAATCGAGCTGGACCCTTCGGCGGAGACAGAAAACTTGCGTGCGTAGGAGACATCGACGCTGGCCGCGACCATGACGACGCCGTAATTGACCTTGGCGGTGACCCCGGCCGATACCGAGGTTTCGGTGGTTTCAGTCATGCTGAATGACAGCTTGGCCTCCACCGTGGCCTCGGTGAAGGCGTAGAAGCTGGGGGTAAAGCCCAGGGTCAGCAGGTTGTAGGTCTGGCCGCCCAGCTCGACCGGCGTTTCGGCCATGGTCTGGGCGACCTTGACCGCGTTGTTGTCCAGCGCGGCCTGGGCCTGGGCGATCGACAGGCCCAGGCGCTCGATGATCTGCGGTAGCGGTGCGCTGACCAGCGAGCGGGTGACAGTGGTGGTCTCGCTCATGGCCTAGCTCCCCAGATAGCTGCGGATGGTGTCGAGGAATTCCGGCGGCGCAGGAATCGACACCAGGCGGGCGGAGATTGACGAGTTGCCGGTGACGTCCAGCTCAAACTGCTTGGCGTGGCGCACGTCCAGGGTGGCGCCAAAGGCGACCGTGCTGTTGCCGGTGCGGCGGGTGGTCTCGCGCTCGCTGCTGCTGTTGGCAAACTGCTCGCTGATGATGATGCTTTCGCTGCTGGTCATGCGCAGGTCGCGGCTGGAGGTGCTGATCAGGTGCAGCTGTATCGGGTCGCTCTTGCGCGCCAGATTGCAGACCGCGCCGCCGGCGGAAGCGCTGACCTGGCTGCCGCCGTCGGCATTGATGCTGTTGGCCAGGTTTTTTGCAAAGGCCTGCGGGCTGTCGGCGGCGTGACCGCCTACAGCTGTGCCTGACAGCGTCCAGCTGCGGCCTTCGGCGCTGACCTGCTTGCCGTTCACACCGCTCATGTCGTTGGCATCAAAGGTGTGAATCCAGCCGTTGCTGGCTGACTCGGCGTGATCGCGGCGGTCGGGCTCGACGCCGCTGATCACCTGGCCATCGGCGCCCTCGATCACCAGCAGGTCGACATCCAGCAGAATCTGTACCCGGCGGTGGGCCTGATCGTGCGGGATACCCTCGCCGCCGCCGGGGTTGGCGGCGGCTTCACCTTCGCCAACCGCCGAGGTGATCTGCGCCGGGTCCACTCCATTGGCAATCAGTTGACGCTCGACCTCGTTCACCCGGCGCTGCGACAGCCCCAGGTTGTAGCCGGGGCTGGCCGGCGCGTCGGCGTGGCCAACCAGGCGAAAGGGGACGCCGGCGCGGGCCAGCATCTGCGCGTTCTCCTGCAGGGCGTCGCGCTGATCGGCGCGGATATGGTTACGGTCGATATCAAACAGCACTTCATGAATTGGCTCGCCCGGCGGCCAGTGGGTCACCTCAAAGCCGGCATCCTCGAAGGCGGTTTTTACCTTGCGAGCGTAGTTGGCCACGCTGTTGGAGCGGGTGACGCTGAGGCTGGTGTCGGGGTTGGCGACAAAGGTGGTATCGCTGTTGCTGGCAATGCGAATCACGCCGCCCGCGTAGCCAAAGGCGCGGAAGGCCACGGCGTTGGGCGAGACGATGACCTGCTGCGCGCTGGCATCGGTGGTCGGGTTGATCGGGGTTTCGCTGCGCTCGAAGGCGACGGCACTGATGTCGGCATTGCCGGCCAGGCCGTCGACCAGGCTGGCCAGGCGGCTTTCCAGGTCGGCGCCGCTGAGCGCCACGCGGCTGTCGTTGAGACGCACCTCGCCGGCCGACTGCGCGGTGATTTGCAGGCTGGCCTCACGGTTGCGGGTCTCGGTGCGGCTGCCACTACTGCTGCTCGATGAGCTGGTCTCGCTGTCGTCGTTGCTGGTTTCTGCGTTGTTGTAGGCGCCGTTGATGCCAAAGTCGACGCCGGTAGACTCTTCCACCCGCAGGTGCAGGTTCATCGAGCAACTGATGTCGGCGTGTTGGTAGTGGTAGAAGGCGGGGCTGAAGCCCATCTCGATCAGCGTCTTGCCGCCGAGCCCGGGTATCGGTTGGATAAAGGCGTCCAGTTGCTCGATGGAGTTGGTATCCAGCGCCTGCTGGGCGCGGGCGATGCCGAGTCCGAGGCTGGAGATAAAGTCGGCGACGCTGGCGTCGGCCAGCACCTGTCCGGGGCGAAGACCGTTGTAGTCACTCATGCCTGGCTCCTGTTATTCAAACAAGTGAGGCCGCGTGGGCACTGCGCAGGCGCTCGGGCGGCAGGGGGATGGCCCGTTTGGGCTCGACCAGCCCCTTGCGGACAATGAAATACGCATGGCGCTGCTGCGCGTCGCGCAGCTGTCGCTCACCGATACTCAGGCCGCGTGCGGCCCAGCCGACCAGTGCCCGGGCCAGCGGCAGTTCTGGTGGCTGCACCAGGGCGATGGCCTGCTGCAGGCTGTCCAGCGCGTCAGCAAGCTGGTCCTGGCGCAGCTGGATGCAGCCACGGCGCTGCAGGTTCTCGGCGCGGTCGCGGGCGACCAGTGGCAGCGGCGAGTCCAGCCGGGCGTAGTGCGCCTCGGCCTCGTTGCAGTAACGCAGTACGCTGTCCAGCTCGCCGCTCAGCTCCAGGCTTTCCATCACGCATTGGGTGTAGTGGCGGAAGAACACTTCCGGTGCGCGGCTGCTGACCGCCATGCGCAGGGCTTCCTGATAATGCTGCAGGGCATCGGCGTGGCGCCCGGCCAAGGCCAGTACCTTGCCCTGTTCGGCGATACCCAGATGCAGCTGGTGGGCCTTGTCAGTGCTGTTCATGATCCAGTTCCTGCCATTCGATGGGGATGTCGAGTTGCTCCAGGCCCTGCTGCAGCCAGCGTGGCAGCAGCTCGCCGTGCAGCACGGGGGATTGCCACGGCAGACGTGGCACAGGGCTGTCCGGCGGCAGCAGGCCGCTTTGCTGCAGCAGGCCCAGCGCGGGCGCAAGCTGGCTGCCGGCCGGTACACGCAAGCGGCAGCGGCGCAGGCTGGCGACGTGCGGCCGTACCGGCATGCCGGCGGCTTGCCAGCGCTGCAGCCGGTCTTGCAGGGCGCTATGGGCAACGCCTTCCTCGACCACCACCGGCAGGTTTTGCAGTACACAGTCGATCAGCTCGGCCGGCAGGCCGGCGAGCTCGGGCAGGCGGTCGGTCTGGCTACCCGCATCCACTGCCTCCAGTGACAGGTCGTAGCGCAAAAAGGCGGTATCGAGCAGGCGCAGCCCTCCGCCGGCCTGATGACGGCGCCACAGCTGCTGGGCACTGGTGTGATCCAGCGTGCCCTGCGGCTGACCCGTGTGCGGGTCTGGCGTCAGGCCAAGCTGGCGCAGGTCATGCAGCAGGCTGTCGAGCGAGGGGCCGGGGTCGCGTTCGATCAGCAGCTGGTAACGCGCCTGATCGCGTCGCGAGCAGACCAGCTCTGCGGCGAGGCCCTCAAGCTGTTGTTCCAGCGCGGCGCAGGTGGCGGCGCTGACGTCACCAATGATGACGCCGGGCGGGCTGCTCAGCAGGCCCAGCACGGCGGCCGGGAGACAGCCAAGGAAGCCTGCAAGGCGCTCGCAGCAGGCCGGCAGGTCCGCCACGTCGCTGACGTAAAGGGCAATGTCGAAGGTGGTTGCCGCTGCAGGTCGGGGCACGTTGTTGGGTTCGACCCGCACCGACAGACCTGCCTGTTGCAGTATGTTGGCCAGCCCACAGGCCTGCTCCTGCGGCAGCGCTTCAAGCAGAACCGAGGGGGCCTTGTACAGGGCGTTGGCGACCTGATTGGCTGGCAGCCCTAACTGGCTGGCTAGTAAGCCAGCAAGGGCCGGACGGGCGGAGCCGATCGATTCGACCACGACCCGCTGTGACGGCGCGAGGGCCGTCGAGCTAGGCGTTGGCATGGCGTTGCTCCGTCAGCGTGGTGGCGCGGCAGGAAGCCGCAGCAACGGCGGGCTGGCCGCAACGGAACAAGGCAAGGGTTGGGGTATGTCTGGAGGTCGGCGCTCGGCCGCGCTCCACTGCATGAAATTCGTCAAAACCCACACCTCCGTGTCGGGTATCGACGACTGCGACACCGCAATGGGTGTCCGACGATTCAGGATGAAAGTAACTGCTCGGGTCTTACGTTAGCTCAGGTCGCTACACTGTCAATGGTGGCCATTTGCATGTCGGTTGTCGCCGAGCGCGCTCTCTGGGGTAAAGTACGCTTAATAAGTGAGGATAACGCCCTTATGTCGAATGTATCGGTCCTGATTGTGGATGACGCCCCGTTCATCCGTGATCTGGTCAAAAAGGCCTTGCGCAGCCACTTTCCCGGTTTGCAGATCGAGGAAGCCGTCAACGGGCGCAAGGCTCAGCAGGTGCTGTCACGCACGGGGTTCGATCTGATCCTGTGTGATTGGGAAATGCCCGAAATGAGTGGCCTTGAGTTGCTGCAGTGGTTTCGTGCCCAGCCGGATCAGGGCTCGACTCCCTTTGTCATGGTGACCAGCCGGGGCGACAAGGAAAACGTGGTCGAGGCGATTCAGGCTGGTGTCAGCGATTACATCGGTAAGCCGTTCAGCAACGAACAACTGATCGCCAAGGTCAAAAAGGCGTTACAGCGGGCCGGCAAGCTGGCGCAGCTGCAGGCACCGCGTCCGCGTGCCAGCACGGGCTCGGCGATAGGCTCGGTGGCCAACTTGACCGGTGGCCGGCAGACCAGCTCGCCTGTCGCTCTTGCTCCTGCTCCTGCTCCTGCTCCTGCGCCAGCGAGCCCGCCGCGTGCCGCGCAGCCCGCGCCGACACCGTCTGCGGCACAGCAGGCTGGTGGTCAGCGTGTTCGGGGCCAGGCCCAGCTGCGCCTGGCCGGCGAGCAGTTCGCCTGTGTGATCAAACACTTGAGCCTGCGCGATGCGCTGGTGGTGGTGCGCCGCGGCGAGCGTTTGCCGCAGGTATTTGAAAGCGGTGTGCTGGATCTGGAGCAGGACGCCGACCGGTCGGTAGCGCGCATTAACGGCTACGTGCACGCCGTGGCGGCGTTGGAGGCCAAGGTGGATTGCGACTGGGTCAAGGTGACGCTGAAGTTCGTCGACCAGGACCCGGAAAAGCTGGATTACCTGTCTCGCCTGATCGCATCGGGCACGGCCCAGGCACACTATTCACCAAGCGCCTGAGTTGCTCAGACGCTGCGCTCAGGCGGGAAGTGGCAGCTGAAGTTGCTGCCCTTGCCAACCTCGCTCTTGATCTCCAGCTTGCCCTGGTGGCGCAGCAGCACATGCTTGACGATCGCCAGGCCCAGACCGGTGCCACCGGTGGTGCTGTTGCGGCTGGTATCCACTCGGTAGAAACGCTCGGTCAGACGCATCAGGTGCTGCGGCGCAATCCCTTCGCCATTGTCGATCACGCTCAAGTGCTGGCCCTGGGCGTCGCTGTGCCAGCGCAGGGTTATTTCGCCGCCATCGGGGGTGTATTTCACTGCATTGAAGGCGAGGTTGGAGAAGGCGCTACGCAGCTCTCCTTCAATCCCGTGCAGGCGGGTGTTGCCGTCAATGTGCAGACTGATGTGGTGGCCTCGTTCGCCGGACAGGGCTTCAGCGTCCTTGCGAATGTGCTCCAGCAGCGGGCGCACATCGACCAGCTCGTCTTCGCTCGGGTTGTCTGAGGTTTCCAGGCGCGCCAGCAGCAAAAGGTCGTTGAGCAGGGCCTGCATGCGGCTGGCCTGCTGCTGCATCTGCTGCAGCGGCCGTTTCCAGCGCGGGTTGAGGTCGTCGTCCAGGTCGAGCATGGTCTCCAGATAGCCCACCACCACAGTCAGTGGCGTGCGCAGCTCATGGGAGACGTTGGCGACAAAGTCCTTACGCATCTGCTCCAGGTTGTGCAGCCGCGTGACGTCGCGTACCACCATCAGGCGGTCGCCCGGCCCGTAGCGGGTAATCGCGTACTGCAGCTGGATGTTTATGTCGGCCGGTGCGGGGATTTCCAGCGGTTCGCGAAAGTCGCCCTGCTCGAAGTATTCGATAAAACGCGGGTCGCGGATCAGGTTGGCAACGTGCTGGCCGCTGTCGTCCGGACTGCGCAGACCGATCAGCCGCTCGGCAGCGTGGTTCCACCACTCCAGGTGACCATCACGGTCAACCATGATGACGGCTTCGCGCAGTGCGGCGGTAGAGGCCTGAATGCGGTCGATGACTGCCTGCAGGCGCGCGCGCATGCGGCCGTCGCGGCGCTGCATGTGGTAGATGCTGTCAAAGATTTCGCCCCAGATGCCGCGCGCCTCGGGCGGCGGGTCATTGGGATGGCTGCTCAGCCAGTGGTAGAAGCGTGACATCTGGCGCAGGGTCCAGGCCAGATAGCAGCCCAGACCGACGACCAGCACCCAGGCGGGCTGGCCGAGTATCCAGCCGACCAGCAGGCAGACCAGCACCAGCAGCAGCAATTGACCGAGAACCCGGCTGAAACTATGTCTGGTCACTGAATACGCTCATCTAGGGTCTGTTGAGGTTTCGTTCGCCCGCCTGCCGAAGGCCATTTTCCGGCCAGGCAAGGCGGAGGGAGTGCAGTGTGGTTATTCCACATAAGGGACCGACAACGCAGCATGGCCGAAAAATGGCCCGGCCCTTCGGGTTGCGCCTGTAAAGCCGCCACTCCGCGTCGCTCGTCGTTTATTTGGAATAACCAAACTACGCTCCTCGCTCCTTGATTGGCGGCTTTACAGGCAGCAACAGGCGTGTGAACGAAGCGTCAACAGACCCTTGCTTGATCTTCCCTGAGCGACACCTCAGGCCTTGGTCGAAAACCGGTAGCCGGTTCCGCGGACGGTTTGTACCAGATGTTCGTACTTGTTGCCCAGCGCCTTGCGCAGGCGGCGGATGTGCACATCGACGGTGCGTTCCTCGACGTAGACATTGCCACCCCAGACCTGATCAAGCAATTGGCCGCGGGTATAAGCGCGTTCCTGGTGGGTCATGAAAAATTGCAGCAGACGGTACTCGGTGGGGCCCATCTCGGCGGCCGATTCGTCGATGGTGACCCGGTGGCTGACCGGGTCGAGCATCAGCCCGGCAACCTCGATCGGTGCTTCGCTGTCGACCGGGCCGGCGCGGCGCAGCACGGCTTTCAGGCGGGCGACCAGTTCGCGCGGGGAGAAGGGCTTGGTGATGTAGTCGTCGGCGCCGACTTCCAGACCCTGGATCTTGTTGTCTTCCTCGCCCTTGGCGGTGAGCATGATGATCGGAATGTCCGCGGTCAGCTCGTCGCGCTTGAGTCGACGGGCCAGTTCGATACCGGTGGTGCCCGGCAACATCCAGTCGAGGAGAATCAGATCGGGTTTACGGTCGACGATACAGGCGTGCGCCTGCTGGGTGTTTTCGGCCTCAAGGCAGGTGTAGCCGGCCATTTCCAGCGCCACTGCGATCATTTCGCGGATAGGCGCCTCATCATCGACGATCAGAATGCTTTTACCTGACATGGTTTTCCGTCTCGTTGCAGATATGAGTCATGCGCCGATTAGATAACACTTTTATTTCAGTTGTATTACGCGGCAAGGGCAAGTCTGTTGCAGCATGGCTGAGTTGCATCAGCGCAGCGCGTAGTCCAGAGCCAGGCCGATAAACACCAGCATGCCGGCCCAGTGATTGGACAGAAACGCTTGCAGGCAGGCAAGGCGCTCACGCTCGCGCATCAGCCAGTGCTGCCAGGCAAAGCCCAGGGTCATGCCGAGCAGGCCCAGGTAGTAATACAGGCCCAGGTCAAAGCGCGCGCCGACCAGCAGCAGGCAGACCAGCGTCAGCCCCTGCAGCAGGCCGGTGATCAGCCGATCAGCGTCGCCAAACAGGATGGCGGTGGACTTGATGCCGATGCGCAGGTCGTCTTCACGGTCGCACATGGCGTATTCGGTGTCGTAGGCCACGGTCCACAGCAGATTGGCGATAAACAGCAGCCACAGGGGCATCGGCAGCGTGCCGGCCTGGGCGGCAAAGGCCATTGGAATCGCCCAGGAGAAGGCGGCGCCGAGCACCACCTGAGGGTAAAAGGTGAAGCGTTTGCAGAAGGGGTACAGCGCCGCAAGGCCCACACCGACAAAGGCCAGCTGAATGGTCAGGGCGTTGGTCAGCAGCACCAGCAGGCCGCTCAGGCCTACCAGCATGGCAAAGGCAATCAGCGCCTGACGGGCACTGATTCGGCCGGTCGCCAGCGGGCGCTCGCGTGTGCGCTCGACGTGGCCGTCAAAGTCGCGGTCGGCGTAATCGTTGATCACACAGCCAGCCGCGCGCATCAGGATGACGCCGAGGACAAAGATGATCAGGGTGCTGATATCCGGCACACCTTCGGCGGCCAGCCACAACGCCCAGAGCGTCGGCCAGAGCAGCAGGTAGGTGCCGATCGGGCGATCCAGACGCATCAGCTCGATGTAGTCCTTGGCCCGTGGATGCAGGCGTACCAGAGGTTTGATCAGCAGACCGAGCAAGGCAGTTCTCCAGTCAGTAGCGGGGGCTCAGGTGCCGGCGGCGGGCCAGCCCTGCAAGAATACTTCACACACCAGCAGCTGCAATGCACCGTCGGAGAAGTGCGAGCGGCGGGCCCACAGGCCCTCGGCACGCCAGGCCGTCGGCAGCCAGGCCGCCGGGTAGCGGCTGATCTCGATGGGGCCGCGCTGGATCTGCGGATTGCGAAACAGCAGATGTCCCAGACTGGTGGTGCCCAGGTTGTCGAGCGCCATCTCGGCGTTGCCAAGCGCGCTGGGCGGCGCCACCGAGCGGGCGTAGACCCGCGGTGCACCGGCAGTGTGCAGCAGTACTTCTCTGGTCCAGACTGGGGCGCCGGTGGCCAGACCCAGGGCCTGGGCTTCGTCTTCGCGAGCCGGTTGGGGAGCTTGTTGCAGCAGTTCGACGCGAAAGTCCCGGTCGCCGGCTTCGGTCAGTCGCTGGGTCAGCGAGCCCTCATGGCAGAGCCAGTGGAACAGCGGCTCGGGCGGTGGCGCGGGGTGTTGGTCGGCAGGATACCAGTCGGGCAACATTCGGTAATCGCAAGGTCTGGGCAGAGGGACAGGGTGCCGGCAAGGGTACCACGAAAGCCCTCTGTTTCGGGCGCTGCTGTGGCGGGGGGTTGGCCTTGGACTTGCAGGGCGGTTACGGTAGGGTCTGTTTGCGTCAGGCTGGCGTGCAGTTGCCAACAGGTGCCATTTTCAGGCCGCAATGTCATATTGTCCTGTCTGACCTGACCCCCAAGAACAACATCCGAACACCGTGAGAAGCAAGTATGAAGAAGTGGCAATGCATCGTGTGTGGGTACATCTATGACGAAGCCGAGGGCTGGCCGGATGACGGTATTGCTCCGGGTACCCGCTGGGAAGACGTTCCGGCGGACTGGATGTGCCCCGATTGCGGCGTAGGCAAGGAAGATTTCGAGATGATCGAGATCGGTTGAATCCGCTGCGCTGACTGATACCCCCTGCAGGAGACCCCTACCCGTGGCAGACACCGCCCCGCTGGTTATTGTCGGAACCGGCCTGGCCGGCTACAACCTGGCCAAGGAATTTCGCAAGTTGGATAACCAGCGCCCGATGCTGCTGGTCAGTGCCGATGACGGCCGTTTTTATTCCAAACCGCTGCTCTCGACCGGCTTTTCCAAGGGCAAGGAAGCCGATGAGCTGGCCATGCAGGACGCTGCAGCGATGGCCGCACAGATTGGCGCAGAAGTGCTCACCGGCGTGCCTGTCAGCGCCATCAATCCGGCTGAGCGCACCCTGACTCTGGGTGATCGCGAGCAAGCCTACAGCGATCTGGTGCTGGCGCTGGGCGCCGAGGTGCGGGCCTTGCCCTGGCGTGAGCAGTTGGGTGAGCGTTTGCTGTCGATCAACGATCTGGCGGACTACGGGCGTTTCCGCGCGGCGCTGACCGGGCGCAAAAAGGTGCTGATCATCGGCGCCGGGCTGATTGGTTGCGAGTTTGCCAATGACCTGAGTCTGGGCGGCTTTGAGGTAACGGTGGTGGCTACCGACCCCTGGTTGATGCCTCAGCTGCTGCCGGAGCCGGTCGCGGCGGCGGTACAGCGCCGCCTCGAAGCGCTGGGCGTGACCTTTCATCTGGGCTGCGGCATTCGTGAGCTGGCGGCCAGTGATGATGCCCTGCTGGCGCTGCTTGATGACGGCAGCGAAGTGCATGCCGACCAGGGGCTCTCGGCCATTGGCCTGGCACCGCGCACTGACCTGGCGGCGGCAGCTGGGCTGAGCGTCGGGCGCGGTGTGCGGGTCGATGCGCAACTGCGCAGCAGCGACCCGCACATTTATGCGCTGGGCGACTGCGCCGAGGTGGCGGGGCTGAATCTCATGTACGTGATGCCGCTGATGACCTCGGCCCGCGCGTTGGCCAAAACCCTGGCAGGCACGCCCGCTGCCGTCAGCTATCCAGCCATGCCGATCATGGTCAAGACGCCGGCGTGTCCGCTGGTGGTCTCGCCGCCGCTTGCCGGTGTCAGCGGCGAGTGGCAGATCAGCGGCGAAGGGGAGGACCTGCGGGCGGTCTTTATCGATCAGACAGGGCAGCTGCAGGGCTTTGCTCTGACTGGCGCGGCGGTATCTGAAAAGGCGCTGCTGACCCGTGAATTGCCGGCCTGGTTGTCCTAACGGGCCATTTGTCGGGAAATTGCGTGATAGGCCGCCGCTTCAGGGGTGAGACGGCTGGCGCATCTGGCTCAGTCGTGCCATGCTGACCGGGCTTCGATGGAGCCTGTGGCATTGACGCAGATGCTCTGGCAAGCCCGCTGCGAGGACGCGGCGGTCAAAACAAAAACAACAGACAATGAGGCTTCATATGCGTAAACCAGATCTCGCGGCGGCGATCGCCGACAAGGCCGACCTGAGCAAGGATCAGGCGAACCGGGTACTCAACGCCGTGCTGGACGAAATCACCAAGGCCCTGAGCGAGAAAGACTCGGTTACCCTGGTGGGGTTCGGCACCTTCCTGCAGCGCCACCGTGGCGCGCGTACCGGCAAAAACCCTCAGACTGGCGCGCCGGTCAAGATCAAGGCCAGCAATACCGTATCTTTCAAACCCGGCAAGAGCCTGCGCGACGCCGTGAACTGATTCCGCTGTCTGACAGGGGCTCGTCCGAGCCCCTGTCTACTTCTGTGTCTGGTACTTGTTGACCAGCGAGCGCAGCGCATCGCGCGCATCCAGCACCTTGTCTACCGCCGCATCAGCCTGCGCACGATCGAGCCCCAGACGGGCGAGTAGCGTGTCGGGGATAGGCATGCGTGGACCGCAGCCAATATCGTGCTGGCTGAGCAACGCCAGACTCAGGTAGATCAGGTTGGCGTAGGTGTGATCCTGGCCCTGATATAGCGGGTTGTGCTGCTGGCGCAGGGCGGTGCAGATTTCTTCCGGCATGTCCCAGTAGTGCATCAGCCAGCTGCCGACTTGGTCACGGCTGACGCCGATCAGGTGCTGCTCGATCAGGTGCGGGGGCACGTGGGGGTTGGCTTCGATATGCCGGCAGATCAGCTTGAAGTAAGGCGGGAAGATATACGCCAGCACCAGGTAGCCAAAGTTATGCAGCAGGCCACCCAGGTAGTTCAGGCCCAGTTCGGGCCGGCGCTCACGCGGCATCGCCTTGGCCAGACCCTCGATCACGGCGGCGGTGTAGATGGCCTGCTCCCAGTAAGGCGTGCTGCGCTCCGGGGCATCGCCCGGTAGACGGAAGGTTTTGCCCAGCGCCAGTCCGACAGCCAGGTTGATGACCAGATCAAAGCCCAGCACCCGGCCGATGGCGTCTTCCACCGAGCGGATTTTGCCGGGGGCGGCGTAGTAGGGGGAGGCGGCCCAGCTGACGACTTGCGCGGCCAGGCTGGGATCGGTTTCGACCACATCGGCCAGATCGGCGATGTCGGCGTCGGGGTCTACCCGCAGCTTCATGATTTTCTGCGCTGATTCGGGCAGCGGGGGAATCTCGATGGTTTCTTCCAGGCGCTGCTTCATGCGCAGGGCGGTGAAGTTCTGCACCGCGTCGCTGAAGTCCCTGCCGTCCTGCTCGACACCGCTGGATACCAGGCTCAGTCCGGCCAGTGGGACGGCAAAGCGCGCCAGGCTGGCCTTGCCCATGAGGGTGCGGGCGCCATCCTGGCTGATCACCAGGCTCCAGCCGGTCAGGCCGCTGTCCAGACAGACTTCGCTGTGCTCCAGCAGGCTTTGCTCGCACACGCAGGGTGAATTGAACAGGATCGGCAGGCCTGGCAGCTGATTCAGCTGGTGCTTGCTGAGGATGCGTTGCAGCTGCTGCTCGCGCACCGGCTCAAGCTCGCGGCCAAGCAGCGCACCCAGTACCTTCAGGTCCAGCAGGTGGTCCTTGGGAATCAGTGTCAGTACCGTGCCGACGGCATCACACAGCAGGCTTGCCTGAATTTGCTGGGCGGCTGGCCAGCTGTCGCTGGTTGGCCTGAGCTGGTAGGCGATGCCTTGCTGCTGCAGCAGCTTTTCGATCAGATCGGGCAGGGTGGCGGCGTGCTGCTCTGGGGCCGTTTGGCTATTCATGAACTCTTCCTTGCGCTGACGACAGTCTGCCTGTTTCAGCGTAGCAGTCTTGCATGTGAACTGGGCCTGACAGCTTGAGCATAGCGGCTGTCATACCTGGGCAAAATGCTGGCCTTGGGCTATCCAGCGGTCAAGTAATGGTTGTACATGATCCGGGTATTGGCGGGCCAGCTGCTGGGCGGCGTGCTGCACATCGGGCAGCAGGTCGGCATCGCGTATCAGATCGGCGACGCGAAATTGCACCACGCCGGTCTGGCGAGTGCCGAGCACCTCGCCGGGGCCGCGCAGGGCCAGATCCTTTTCGGCAATCACAAACCCGTCTGTGCTTTCGCGCATGATGCCCAGGCGCTCACGCCCCAAAGCCGACAGGGGCGCGTGGTACAGCAGCACACAGTGGCTGGCGGCGCTGCCGCGACCCACCCGGCCACGCAGCTGGTGCAGCTGAGCCAGGCCGAGGCGTTCCGGGTTCTCGATGATCATCAGGCTGGCGTTGGGCACATCCACACCCACCTCGATCACGGTGGTGGCGACCAGCAGATGCAGGTCGCCAGCCTTGAAGGCGGCCATGATCTCGGCCTTCTCCGCCGCTTTCATGCGGCCGTGGATCAGTCCGATGGACAGGCCCGGCAGGGCCTCGCAAAGCGACTCCCAGGTGGCTTCGGCGGCCTGCGCCTGCAGCTGTTCGGATTCCTCGATCAGGGTGCAGACCCAGTAGGCCTGTCGGCCCTCGGCGCAGCCGGCGCGCACGCGCTCAATCACCTCGGCGCGGCGGCTGTCGGCGATCAGCACGGTATTGACCGGCGTACGCCCTGGCGGCAGCTCATCCAGCACCGAGGTGTCCAGATCGGCGTAGGCGCTCATTGCCAGGGTGCGCGGAATCGGCGTGGCGGTCATGATCAACTGGTGCGGCGACACGCCACCCGCTGCGCCCTTGTCGCGCAGGGCCAGGCGTTGCTGCACGCCAAAGCGGTGCTGCTCGTCGATGATGGCCAGCCCGAGATTGCGAAACTGTACGTCATCCTGAAACAGCGCGTGGGTGCCGACAATCATGGCGGCCTCGCCGGAGGCGATCAGTTGCAGCTGGTTGGCGCGCTCCTTGCCCTTGAGCTTGCCCGCTACCCAGGCCACCGACAGCCCCAGGGCACTGAACCAGCGCTGGAAGTTGTTGAAGTGCTGCTCGGCCAGAATCTCGGTTGGCGCCATCAGCGCTACCTGCCAACCCGCCTCGATGGCTTGTAGCGCCGCCAGTGCGGCGACCACCGTCTTGCCGGCACCAACATCACCCTGCACCAGCCGCAGCATGGGCCGCGGCTGGGCCAGGTCGAGCAGAATCTCGTCGGCTACCCGGCGCTGGGCGCCGGTCAGCGGAAACCCGAGCTGGGCGACAAAGCGGTCCGCCAGTTCGCCGGCGGCGCGCATCGCCGGGGCCTTGTGGGCGCGCATCTGGGCGCGCAGGCGCAGCATGGCCAACTGGTGCGCCATCAGCTCTTCAAAGGCCAGGCGGTGCTGTGCCCAGTGGCGGCCGTCCTGCAGGGCTTCCAGGTCGATATCCGGTGGTGGGCGATGCAGCAGTTGGACTGCCTCACGCAGCGGCGGCAGCCGATATTCCTCGGCCAGCGGCGCGGGCAGCCACTCGGTCAGGTGGTTGCCTTGGGCCAGCCAGGCCAGGGCGCCGTCGGTCAGGCTGCGCAGGCGTTGCTGGGACAACCCCTCGGTGGCCGGGTAGATGGGCGTGAGGGTGTCGCTCACGGGCAGCGCCTGGGCGTTATCCAGGTTGTGCAGCTCCGGGTGATAGATCTCAAGGCCGGACGCACCGGGCCGCACCTCACCGTAACAGCGCCAGTGGCTACCACGGCTCAGGCTCGCCTTGAGCGCGGCGGAAAAGTAGTAAAAGCGCAGGCTCAGCGTGCCGCTGCCGTCCTGCAAGCGGCACAGCAGGCTGCGACGCCGGCCCATGACCACCTCTGCGGCCAGCACCGTGCCTTCCACCACGGCGTCCAGACCCGGTTGCAGGGCGCCGATGGGGGTGACGCGGGTACGGTCCTGATAGCGCAGCGGCAGGTGAAACAGCAGGTCCTGGACCGAGCCCAGGCCCAGCCGGTCGAGCTTGTCGGCCAGCGCCGGTCCGATGCCCTTGAGAACGGTCAGCGGGGTGTATTCGGTCACTGGGGCGGCTGACCTACCGAGCACAGACGGATCGAGTCGCTGAGCAGTTCGATGGCCTTGGGCCGCGGGAAGCTGGCTCGCCAGGCAACGGCTACGGTGCGATAGGGTGCCGGCGTCTTGAAGGGCTTGGTCACCAGCAGGTCGGAGCTGTAATAGCGGTCGTCGGCGGCAGACATGGGTAGTACCGTCATGCCGATACCCGAGGCCACCATATGGCGGATGGTTTCCAGCGAGCTGGACTCTACGGTGGTGTGCTTGTGTTGCTGATCGCCCTTTTGCAGGGTCGGGCAGGCTTCGAGCACCTGATCGCGGAAGCAGTGACCTTCGCCCAGCAGCAGCAACTTGCTGTCGTCCAGCTCGTCGAGGGTGACGCTGTCACGTTTGGCCCAGGGGTGGCTGGCCGGCAGCAGCAGGCTGAAGGGCTCGTCATACAGGGTGCGGGTCAGCACGTCCGGCTCCTGGAAGGGCAGCGCGATGATGATCGCATCCAGCTCGCCGTTGCGCAGCTTGTCGCGCAGCACGTGGGTAAAGTTCTCTTCGATATACAGCGGCATCTCTGGCGCGACCCGGTGCAACTGTGGCACCAGGTGCGGAAACAGGTACGGGCCGATGGTATAGATGGCGCCGACCTTCAGCGGTGCTGCCAGCTGGTTCTTGCCGGCGCTGGCCAGCTCGCGAATACCCAGGGCTTCTTCCAGCACCTTCTGTGCCTGGGCGACGATGCGCTCGCCGATTGGCGTGACACGCACCGCACTTTTGCTGCGTTCAAAGATCATTACGCCGAGCTCTCCTTCCAGCTTCTTGACCCCGACGCTGAGAGTTGGCTGTGAGACGTGGCAGCGTTCGGCCGCATGGCCAAAATGCTGCTCTTGGGCAAGGGTGACGATATAGCGAAGTTCGGTCAGGGTCATCGGCGGTCGTTCTGTAATGGGCAATAGACGCTAGCATAGCCCGTTGTCTAATAGAGTAAAACAATCGAACTGCACGCCGTGCGCGGCGACGTTTGACGCCTTGCTCATCCCGCTGCGTCAGCGGGCAGCGAGCCTGTTACAGTGGGCGCCAACTGATTCAAGAGGAGGCGCGATTGCCATGCCGAGTGTGATGATTGCCGGGTGCGGCGATGTGGGGAGCGAGCTGGCGCGGCGCCTGCTGGCTGAAGGCTGGCAGGTGTATGGGCTGCGCCGCGATACGACGGGGTTGCCGGCCGGCGTGGTGCCGGTGGCGGGCGATCTGTGTGCCGTCGAGCGCCCGGCAGACTGGCCGGCCCAACTGGATTACATGGTCTACTGTCCGGCGGCGGGCAAGCGCGATGCAGACCTCTATCAGCGCCTGTACGTCGAGGGGCTGCAGCACGCGCTGAGCTGGCTGGGCGAGCGCAAGCGGCCGTTGCGCCACCTGCTGCAGGTGTCCAGCTCCGGGGTGTATGCCCAGCAAGAGGGGGAATGGGTCACCGAGAACAGCCCGGCGCTGGCCGACAGCGGCAGCTCCAGTGCCTTGCTGGCCGCCGAAGATGTTGCGCTGCGCAGTGGTCACCCGGCGTCGGTGGTGCGCCTGACCGGCATCTACGGCCCCGGGCGCAATCGACTGATCGAGCAGGCCAGAGCCGGTATGAACGTGCCCGCCGAGCCGCCCCAGTACACCAACCGGATACACCGCGATGATGCTGCGGGGCTCTTGGCGCACCTGCTGCTGCAGGCCGAGCAGCGTGAGCTGTTGGCGCCCTGCTACCTGGGTGTGGACGATGAGCCGGCCCCCATGCATGAGGTGGTCGGCTGGCTGCAGCAGCAGCTCGGCGCCAGCCCCCAGCCCGACGGCCCCACCAGCACCCGCGTGGGCAGCAAACGCTGCAGCAACGCACTGGCGCGCGAGTCCGGCTGGGTGCCGCAGTACCCGAGCTACCGCGAGGGCTATGCCGCGCTGCTCGACTAGCGGCGTAAAAATTGAGGGGAATTATCTGCCCGCCGTGTGGGTCGCAAGGTAAGTAGCACAAACCTGTAACCGCACACGAGGAGGCGCAGATGAAAAAATCAGCATCCGCTCATTGGGAAGGTTCACTGAAGGAAGGCAAGGGCACCATCTCTACCGAAAGTGGCGCCCTCAAGGCCAACCCCTACGGGTTTAATACCCGCTTCGAAGATCAGCCCGGCACCAACCCGGAGGAGCTGATTGGTGCCGCGCACGCCGGCTGCTTCTCAATGGCCTTTTCCATGCTGTTGGGTGAGGCCGGCTACACCCCGAGCAGCATCGACACCAAAGCTGAGGTCACCCTCAGCAAGCAGGACGACGGCTTTGCCGTAACCGCAGTGGCGCTGACCATGAATGCCACCATCCCCGGTATTGACCAGAGCACCTTTGAAGAGATCGCCGACAAGGCGAAGCAGGGTTGCCCGATCTCCAAGTTGCTGAATGCTGATATCAGTCTTGAGGCGAAGCTCGGTTGAACCGAGCCTGGCAAGCTAGAAGCTAGAAGCTAGAAGCTAGAAGCTAGAAGCTGGAAGCTAGAAGCTAGAAGCTAGAAGCAAAAAACCGCACGAGTATTCTCTCGCGCGGTTTTTTGTCAGAGGCAGTGGACGCGACATGTCGCGTCCCTACAGCAGGTCGCGTTCGGGCTGTAAGTCAGAGGTTGCCTTGAGATTTATTGGCAACGGTCCTGCTCTTGGCCCAGCTATTCGCGCAAGCTCTTGGCTTCCAGCTTCCAGCCTTCAGCCCACCACCATAATCCCGTCCATCTCGACCGGCACGCCCTTGGGCAGTGCGGCGACGCCGATGGCGGCGCGGGCGGGGTAGGGCTTTTCGAAGTAGCGTTCCATGATCTCGTTAACGGTGGCAAAGTTGCCCAGGTCGGTCAGGAAGATGTTCAGCTTGACGATGTCCTGCAGCTTGCCGCCGGCCGCTTCGGCAACCGCGCTGAGGTTGTCGAACACGCGGCAGACTTGCGCTTCAAAGCCTTCAACCACTTCCATGGTGGCTGGGTCCAGCGGGATCTGGCCGGACAGGTAGACGGTGTTGCCCACCTTGATGGCCTGGGAGTAGGGGCCGATGGCCGAAGGGGCCTGTTCGCTGGTGATGACTTGCTTGTTCATGAATGCTCCGACGGCAGTCAGTTCTTGAGACGGGTTATGCGCATCACGCCTTTGAGGTTGCGGATGCGTTTGATCAGTTGCGAGAGGTGCAGGCGGTCGCGTACACGCACCACCAGTTGTACCACGCTGACGCGGCCATCGCGCTCATCGACGCTGATCTTGTCGATGCTGGCGTCGGCCACGGTAATGCCGGTGGCAAGCTGGGCGATGATGCCGCGCTGGTGTTCCAGCTCGACGCGCAGCTCGATGGTAAATTCGCCGCTGACATCCTTGTCCCACGTCAGGTGCAGGGTCTTCTCGCTGTTGTGGCGCAGCTCGGCCAGGTTGCGGCAGTTTTCCTGGTGGATGACCATGCCTTTGCCGGAGGACAGGTAACCGACAATCGGGTCGCCGGGAATCGGGTTACAGCAGCGCGCAAAGCTGACCACCAGACCCTCAGTACCGCGGATGGCCAGCGGTTTTTCGCCGCTGTCTTCTGCGCTGGCGGGTTGGTCGACCTTTTGCGGCTCGTCTTCGCTGGTGCCGTCGCCGCTGGCCAGCAGGCGGCGGGCGACAACGTAGGCCATGCGGTTGCCCAGGCCGATATCGGCCAGCAGGTCTTCCATCAGCTCCATGCCGCAATCGTTCAGCACGGCCTGAATGCGGGCCTCGGGAATGGCACCAAGCTGGGTGTCAAAGCTGGCCAGCACCTTGTCGAGCAGGCGCTCGCCGAGCGCGATGGACTCGGAGTGGCGCTGATGCTTGAGGAAGTGGCGGATATTGCTGCGCGCCTTGCCGGTGATGACAAAGCTGAGCCAGGCCGGGTTGGGGCGTGCGCCTGGGGCGGTGATGATCTCGACGGTTTCGCCGCTTTCCAGCGGCTCGGACAGCGGCGCCAGGCGTCGGTTGACGCGGCAGGCGATACAGCTGTTACCGATGTCGGTGTGTACGGCGTAGGCGAAGTCGACCGGAGTGGAGCCCTTGGGCAGCTCCATGATGCGGCCTTTTGGGGTGAAGATGTAGACTTCGTCGGGGAACAGGTCAATCTTGACGTTTTCGATGAACTCCAGCGAGTTGCCGGCGTTCTGCTGCAGTTCCAGCACGCTCTTCAGCCATTGGCGGGTGCGCGCGTGGTTGCCGTTGATCACGTCGTCCTTGGACTTGTAGACCCAGTGCGCGGCAATGCCGTTGTTGGCCAGCTCTTCCATCTCTTCGGTACGGATCTGAATTTCGATCGGTACCCCGTGCATGCCGAACAGGGTGGTATGCAGGGACTGGTAGCCGTTGGCCTTGGGAATCGCGATGTAGTCCTTGAAGCGGCCCGGGAAGGGCTTGTACAGGCTGTGCACGGCGCCGAGCACGCGGTAGCAGGTGTCGGGCTTGTCGACGATGATGCGGAAGGCGTAGACGTCCATGATCTCGTTGAACGACTTCTTCTTGCCGCGCATCTTCTGGTAGATGCCGTACAGGTGCTTCTCGCGGCCCATCACCTTGCCCTGCAGCCCTTCGCGCTCCAGGCAGGCCTGCAGCGACTCGAGAATGCGATTGAGCAGTTCCTTGCGGTTACCCCGGGCGTTGCGCACGGCGCGGTCGATCAGCATCGAGCGCATCGGGTACATAGCCTTGAAGCCGAGATCTTCAAACTCGGTGCTCAGGCTGTGCATGCCCAGACGGTTGGCGATCGGCGCGTAGATCTCCAGGGTTTCCTTGGCGATGCGACGGCGTTTTTCCGGAGCCAGTGCGCCCAACGTGCGCATGTTGTGCAGGCGGTCGGCCAGCTTGACCAGAATCACGCGGATGTCGCGGGCCATGGCCAGCGCCATTTTCTGGAAGTTCTCGGCCTGTGCCTCGGCCTTGGTCTCGAAGGTCATCTGGGTCAGCTTGCTGACCCCGTCCACCAACTCGGCCACGGTGTCGCCGAACTGCTCGATCAGAGCGTCCTTCGGAATGCCGGTGTCTTCGATCACGTCATGCAGCATGGCGGCCATCAGGCTCTGATGGTCCATGTGCATGTCAGCAAGGATGTGGGCTACCGCCAGCGGGTGTGTGACGTAGGGCTCGCCGCTGCGGCGGGTCTGCCCGTCGTGGGCCTGCTCGGCGTAGAAATAGGCGCGCCGGACCAGGTTGACCTGCTCCGGCTCAAGGTAGTTACCCAGATTGTCGGCAAATACTTCTATCGCAGACATGCAGCTCTCCCGCACCCGCCAACGCGAGTGGTGACCTCAGGGATGCCCGGCCTGCGCAACAGCAAACCTGTTTCTTACTCGGCCGGCTCGTCGGTCGCTTCCAGCGAGTACAGCGGCTCCTGCTGATCCTGCAGGGCTTCTTCAGCCATGATGGCGTTGGTGACCAGACCTTCGGCCACTTCGCGCAGTGCCACTACGGTCGGTTTGTCGTTTTCCCAGGCTACCTTGGCGTCTTTGCCACCGGTGGCCAGCTGACGGGCGCGCTTGGAGGCCAGCATGACCAGCTCAAAACGGTTTTCTACATTTTCCAGGCAGTCTTCAACGGTAACGCGAGCCATGGGGTACTCCGGAAAGGATAAACAATTGAACGCAAGGCGCCCAGAACAGGGGCGCAGGACCTGACAGTCTACCGGCTGGTGCCTCAGTCTGACAAGAGCGCCTGCAGCAGCTCGTTGTAGCGGGCCTGCTGCGCGCTGGTTTGCAGACGGTAGCTGCGCACGATGGCGCGCAAATCTTCCAGTGCGTGCTCGAAGGTATCGTTGATGACCAGGCTGTCGAATTCGACGTAGTGGCTCATCTCGGCCTCGGCCTCGGCCATGCGCTGGTCGATCACCTCGTCGTGGTCCTGACCGCGCTGGGTCAGGCGCTGGCGCAGGGCCTCGCGCGAGGGCGGCAGGATAAAGATCGAGTGGGCCTGCGGCAGCTTGCGACGTACCTGCTGCGCGCCCTGCCAGTCGATTTCCAGAATCAGATCACGGCCTTCGGCCAGCGCCTGTTCTACCGCGCTCTGCGAGGTGCCGTAGAGGTTGCCGAACACTTCGGCGTGCTCCAGAAAGTCGCCGGCTTCGACCTGGCGCAGGAAACTGTCGCGGTCGGTGAAGTGGTAGTTGACGCCGTCTACCTCGCCGGGGCGCATGGCGCGGGTGGTATGCGATACCGACACCTGCAGGTTGGGGGTCAGCTCGATCAGCGCCTTGACCAGACTGGTTTTGCCCGCGCCGGAGGGGGCGGAGACGATATACAGGGTGCCGGTGGCGTGGCTCATCGAGGTGTTTCCTGCGGGTAAGGGTAAAGCGCGCCATTATAGGCTGTATGCCGTGTCGCGTCATGGGTGCGGTAAGCTGTGGACTTCACCGGTATGGGGGCGTGGGATGATTTCGAAATGGCAATGGCTGCTGGCGCAGCTGACACGGACGCTGTGGATTCGCGCCACGCTCTACGTGGTGCTGGCGCTGGCGGCGGCGCTGCTGGCCGTGTTGATCGAGCGCCTGCTGCCCGGGCCGCTGCCGATCGATATCGGCGCCGACGCGGTGGATCGCATCCTCGATATCCTGGCCTCCAGCATGCTGGCGGTTACCACCTTTTCGTTGAGCGTCATGGTCGCGGCCTACAGTACGGCGACCACCAATGTGACTCCCCGCGCCACCCGCCTGCTGATGCAGGACACCACCACGCAGAACGTGCTGGGTACCTTTATCGGTGCCTTTCTGTTCAGCCTGGTGGGCCTGGTGGCGCTGAGCACCGGGACCTATGGTGAAAGTGGCCGCGTCATCCTGTTTGCCATCACCCTGTTGGTGATTGCTCTGATCGTGGTGACGATTCTGCGCTGGATTGAGCACCTGTCGCGCTTTGGTCGGGTTGGCGACACCACCGAGCGGGTCGAGCAGGTCACCACGCGGGCGTTGAGCGAGCGCATTGCCAACCCCTGCCTCGGCGCCCATTGCTGGGATGGTGAGGTGCCGCCGGGCTGCCGCCCGCTGTATCCGGCCGACAGCTTCTACCTGCAGCACCTGGATGTGCTGACGCTCTCCGAGCTGGCCGAGGAGCACCAGCTGGCGCTCTACGTGCCGGTGCAGCCCGGTGCCTTTGTGCATCCGGCCGAACCGCTGCTGTGGGTGCACGGGCAACTGGACGATGACCTGCAGCGCGCGCTGTGTGACTGCTTTACCCTCGACAGTCTGCGCTCCTTTGATCAGGACCCGCGTTTTGGTTGCTCGGTGCTGTCGGAGATAGCCTCGCGGGCGTTGTCGCCGGCGGTCAATGATCCGGGTACGGCAATCGACATTCTGGGGCGGGGCGTGCGTCTGTTCGCTCCCTGGGCGCAGGGGCCGGCAGCGCAGGAGGCGGAGGTGTCCTGTCAGGGCGTGTGGCTGACACCGCTGGCGCTGGATGATCTGTTCGATGACCTGTTTGGCCCGATTGCCCGCGACGGTGCCGGGCGTATCGATGTGCAACTGCGGCTGGTCAAGTCGCTGCAGGCACTGGCCGCGCAGGGTACCTGTTTTGCCGCGCCGGCACGCCGCCTGGCGCGCGAGGCGCTGGCGCTGGGCGAGCAGGCGCTGGTGCTGGAGGTGGATCGCCAGCGCCTGCGTGAGCAGGTAGAGACGCTGCTCGGCTGAGGCATGCTATGGTGCCAACCCTCAAGGAAGCACTGATTAATTCCACATGCCCTCTGGCATTCAGGCTGGGCTGCAATCAAGACGTGGTTTCGACGGCATGTCGGGACCTGTCGAGAAA
>CEVI01021081.1_pt1 | contig 51281 bp, 41 predicted proteins | sample 531471 | NCBI WGS metagenome assembly CEVI01 (sample SAMEA2623513, study PRJEB7988) | marine metagenome | isolation source: saline water (ENVO:00002010), including
TTCCCGATAAATCTGCGCTACTCGCCCGCGTAAACGGGACGAACCCCGGGTGCACACTCCACTATCCGAGTACTGATCGCTCCCACGCTCCTGCGTGGGAGCGCCTGTCGGGACGCTCCGCGTCCAACAGGTCCTGTTCTATGTCGCAGTCCCCTAGCCAGAGCGTATCTACCCAGTTTTAGGCTCACCACCATTGGGCGGAAGAACAATAATGCACCGCTAATTCCCGTCTATTGTTGTGCGTGAGCATAAGGCTTTTGTCCCCGAGGCTGGGTGACAATGGCTCCTTTCTGGCTGCCCATTGCGGCAAACACAATAAAAAAGGAGTTCAGCATGGGTCTGGTACTGATTCTGGTCGCCCTGATTGCGTTCATCGTTCTGGCGACATCGCGTCTGAAGTTACACCCCTTTCTTGCCCTGTTGGCTGCGGCGCTCTTGGCCGGCTTTGCCTATCAGGTGCCGACCATGGAGATCGTCAAGACGATCACCGGTGGCTTTGGCGGCATTCTTGGTTACATCGGCATTGTCATCGTACTGGGTACCATCATTGGCGTGATCCTCGAGCGCAGCGGCGCGGCGATCACCATGGCCGAGACGGTGATCAAGCTGCTTGGTGAGCGTTTCCCGACGCTGACCATGTCGATCATCGGCTATCTGGTGTCGATCCCGGTGTTTTGTGACTCGGGCTACGTGATCCTCAACTCACTGAAAAACGCGCTGGCCGCGCGTATGAAGATTTCGGTCATCGCCATGAGTGTGGCGCTGGCGACCGGTCTGTATGCCTCCCACACCTTTGTCCCGCCGACCCCCGGTCCGATTGCGGCTGCCGGTAATCTGGGGCTGGAGAACAACCTCGGTCTGGTGATTCTGGTCGGTCTGGTGGTGTCGCTGGTGACCGCGTTTGCCGGCATGTGGTGGGCCAATCGCTTTATCGGCAAGGACATCCCGCTGGAAGATAACGGTGCCCACGTGATGGATGCCGAGGACTATGCGCAGATCCGTGCCAAGTACGGCGTGCTGCCTAGCGCAACCAAGGCCTTTGCGCCGATCTTTCTGCCGATTGGCCTGATCTGTCTGGGCACGCTGGCCAATCTGCCGGCCAAGCCGGTGGGCGAGGGCTTTGTCTATACGCTGCTGGCCTTCCTCGGTCAGCCGGTGGTGGCGCTGGCGGTCGGTCTGGCGCTGGCCTGCACGCTGCTGCGCTCGGACAATAAGCGGCAGGAGTTTCATGACCGCGTGGTTGAGGGCATTCAGGCCGCTGCGCCGATTCTGCTGATTACCGGTGCCGGTGGTGCCTTTGGTGCGATGCTCAAGGTAACCCCGCTGGGTGATTATCTGGGTGCGACCCTGTCGGCGCTGGGTATCGGCCTGTTCATGCCGTTTGTGGTGTCCGCCGCGCTCAAGTCCGCGCAGGGCTCGACTACCGTGGCGCTGGTCACCACCTCGGCGCTGGTTGCGCCGCTGCTGCCGGAGCTGGGTCTGGACAGTGAAATGGGCCGTGTACTCTGCGTTATGGCCATTGGTGCCGGCGCGATGACCGTGTCCCACGCCAACGACAGCTTCTTCTGGGTAGTGACCCAGTTCAGCCGCATGAGTGTGGGCACCGCCTACTGTGCACAAACCCTCGGCACCCTGATGCAGGGCATCGCCGGGATCATTACCGTCTGGCTGCTGAGTCTGGTACTGCTTTGATGAAACTGGTTATTGCCCCCGATTCCTTCAAGGAAAGTCTGAGTGCCCGCGCCGTTGCTGAAGCCATAGCAGCGGGCTGGGCGCGCGTTTACCCCGATGCCGAACTGCTGCTCTGCCCGATGGCCGACGGTGGTGAGGGCACGGTTGATGCGCTGTTGAGCGCCACCGGCGGCAAGCTGCAGCAGACCCGCGTCAGCGGGCCTCTGGGCGATCCGGTTGAGGCGCATTGGGGGCTGTTGCCGGATGCCCAGGCGATTATCGAGATGGCCGAGGCCAGCGGCCTGCACCGGGTTGAACCGGGCCGGCGCGATGTGCTGGCGGCCAGCAGCCATGGCACCGGCGAGTTGATTCGCGCGGCGCTGGATGCCGGAGTGCGGCGCATTGTGCTGGGCCTGGGCGGCAGTGCGACCAACGACGGCGGCGCCGGCCTGCTGGCGGCGCTGGGTGTGCGTTTTCTGGATCGCGAGGGGCAGGAGCTGCCCCTGGGCGGCGCCGCGCTGGCGCGCCTCAGTCAGATAGACCTGACCGGGCTGGATACGCGGCTGGCGCAGGTTGAGGTGATGGTTGCAGCCGATGTCGACAACCCGCTGTGCGGCCCGCGTGGCGCCTCGGCGGTGTTCGGTCCGCAGAAGGGGGCGAGCCCCGAGCAGGTGGCCCAGCTCGACGAGGCGCTGGGCCATTACGCCGACGTGATGGCGGCAACACTCGGTGAGGATCTGCGTGACTTTCCCGGCGTTGGCGCCGCCGGTGGTCTGGGCTTTGCTGCCCGTGCGGTGCTGCGCGCCGGCTTTCGGCCGGGTGTCGAGCTGGTGGCCGAGCTGTCCGGCTTGGTCGAGGCGATGCAGGGGGCTGATCTGGTGATCACCGGCGAGGGCCGGCTGGATGGCCAGAGCCTGCACGGCAAGACCCCGGTGGGCGTGGCGCGCCTTGCCCGCACCGCTGGCGTGCCGGTGATTGCGCTGGCTGGCAGCTTGGGTGAGGGCTACCAGCGCCTCTACGCTGAAGGCATCGGTGCCGCCTTCAGCCTGGCTCCCGGCCCGCTCAGCCTTGAGCAGGCAATGGCCGAGGCCGGCCCCGAACTGAGCGCCCGCGCCGCTGATCTGGCGCGGCTCTGGAGGATCGCTGACGATACGCGTTTGTCGCCAGTCCAATGAAAATGCCCTTCGCCACAGCCGGGCGGCTGCGGCGAGGGTGCCCGCCTGTCTCAGGCCGTCAGCATCTGATAGATACTGGTGACCCCGTTGCTACCCACCTTGTCGGCCGAGTCCAGCGGTGACCAGTTGCGGTTGGAGCCCAGGAAGGAGCGGTGATCCAGCTCCAGCAGCCCGATGATCACCTCGGCCACCAGGCGCGCGCCCACCGGCCCAAGGCCTTCACCCTTGCTGAAACTCTTCTCGCCATCCATGCGCCCAATCACCCGGCCCTCTGCCAGCAGGTAGAGCCACAGCGGCGTGGCCTTGGGTAACCCCAGCTTGGCGCCCGCTTCGCGCACCTTGGCAATATCGCCTGCGGTAATCTCGCTGGCGCCGCTGGCCACCATGCACTCGGCCACCTGCTCGCCGGAGGGCACCAGAAAGCTCTGTGCGCGCAGCAGATTGCGCACTGCCAAGGAGCGCTCGAAAGCTGGCGTGGACGGGTCCATGAAGGGCAGATCGAGCAAGGCACTGGCCAGCTTGGTATCCATCTGACCGGCGCGCTCGAAGTCACCGTTACCGCTGTCAAACAAACTTTCCCAGTCCACGACACCCTCGGCGCTGGCCACCGGGCTGAAGCCGCGACCGAGTGCCGACGTTGGGCTGAACAGCACGTGCTGGGCGCCGCCTGGCTGCACCCGCATCTTCTGCGGAATCATGGTGTGGCCGAAGCGGTAGGCCGCGGTGGCGAACTCGATGGGGATGTAGGCGCCGTGACTGCCGTCGCACTCGGGCCGGTAAACCTTGCGGCCATTGGCGAGAATGTCGTCGACCACCCAATCGCCACAAATGGTGCGCAGAAACTCGTTTACGACCAGCCACTGGTAATGCCAGGTTGTCACTCGCCGGGCTTCTTCCCACTCGCTGTGCACCTTGTCGTAGACCGTGTTGTGAAAGCGCAGCATGGCCAGCTGCATCTGCGAAATCACGCGGTTCTCGTCATTGCGCGGGTCGCCGATGATGGCCGTGCCTTTAGGCGTTCGCGGCAGGTCGTGGTGGCGCAGGTCGTTCGGGTTGCCGGGGTCGGCGTAGTCGCTGCCGGTCAGTAGCTTGTGTCCGTCGTAGAGGTAGGGGTGTGCCTCTGGCCCATCCCCGTAGATGCAGTCCAGGTCCAGTGACGGGGTACGAACGTTGGCTGTCTCGTCGGGTTCGTTGTTGTTGCGCAGCGACGAGCTGGCATCCAGGGTGATGTCGTGATCGACGAACTGACCAAAGAAGATCAGCCCGGCGGCCACGTTCTTGGTCAGGTTGGGTAACCCGGTGTCTTCCATTACTCCGCCGGCCTTGCCGATCTCGTGCAACAGCGTGGGGTTCAGATACAGCGGCGGGAGGTGCTGGAACAGACGACCGAAGCGGTCGGGCTTGTTATCTCCAAACAGGCACAGATGACTCATGCCCTTAAACGGAACGACACCGTGATGTGTGACGGCCATAGCGCTATCTCCTTTAGTGCGTTGGGCTTGTTGTTCTGCGTGGCTAAACACAGGCTCGCGTTGCACAACTCCACTCTGCGCAACGGACAGCAGCGTTATAAATCTAGGCCTGCGGCGCGGTTATCACAAGCTGTTGATTTTTAATGTTAATTAGATATCAATGAGACACTATTGTGAAATGACTCGGGCATTCTGGCGATAGTGATATACCCAGGCGGAGAGCCCAGAATCAGTATGGCGGGCCTTGAGAACGGCGCGGCAGAGAGGCTTGCGCGGCAGGCAATGGTTGGGCGCTACTTAGCTGTGATTCGCTTTGTTGCGAGTAATTAGTATTTAGATTAGCATCGACCGCCTTGTCCCCACGGAAAAGGAGGTTCCCGACGTGTCTCGCTTACCCCTGCAAACCCCACACCGGTTTCCCCGCTCGCTGCTGACCGTCAGCTTAAGTCTCGCTGCCATGCACGCCACCCCAGTCTGGTCGCAGGCGTCAGATGGAACAGCAGAACAAGAGCGCATCCAGCTGGAGGCGGTCACGGTGACCGCCGAATCGGCGGGCGCTTCGCCGGTCACTGAAGGCACCGGCTCCTACACCACCGAGGCGACGCGCACCGCGACCCGTCTTACCCTGGCGCCGCGCGAGACACCGCAGTCGGTGTCGGTGATCACCCGCCAGGTGATGGACGACTTCGCGGTGGAGTCGATTACCGACGTGGTCAACATGACCACCGGGGTTTCCAGCAAGGCCTTCGACAGCTCGCGCAACGGCTTCTCTGCCCGGGGCTTTGATATCACCAATCTGATGGTCGACGGCGTGCCGACCACCTGGAGCGCTGGCTGGGCTGCGGGCGAGACGCAGATGGATACTCTGCTGTATGACCGCGTGGAAGTGGTGCGTGGCGCCACCGGGCTGGTCACCGGCGCAGGCAACCCGTCGGCCGCCATCAACATGGTGCGCAAGCGCGCTGACAGTGTGCAGCCGCGCGGGTTTGTCAGCGGGCAGGTGGGCTCCTGGGATCGTTACCAGGGCACGCTGGACGTATCTGGCGCCCTGCATGACAGCGGCAGGATTCGCGGACGCGTGGTGGGCAGTTATCTGGAAGAGGACTCCTACGTTGACCTGGCGGAGAACGAGAAGAAAGTCCTGCTGGGCACCCTGGGTATCGACCTGACCGACAGCACGCTGCTGAACCTGGGCGCCAGCTACCAGGAGAACAGCCCGACCGCGTCCATGTGGGGCGGCTTGCCAACCTGGTTCAGCGATGGCACGCGCACCGACTGGAGCCGCTCCAAGACCACCGCCCCGGAGTGGGCCGAGTGGGCCTCTACGCAGACCACCTACTACGCCAACCTGGAGCATACCTTTGACTCCGGTGTGCGCCTGTACGGGGCTTACAGCCGGGCGACCAACGAGGCGGATCTGCGTTTGCTGTACCTGTCCGGCGCGCCGGACAAGATCACAGGTCTGGGCATGAGTGCCAGCCCTACCTGGTACGACGTCAGCCGCGAGCAGGACACCCTCGATCTGTCCGCCACCATTCCGTTCTACTTTGGCGGCCAGGATCACGAGGTGGTCGTCGGCTCCATGTACAGCCAACAGGAGCTGAACACCGACCGTCGGGCTGCGCTGACCAGTTCGGCGGTGGGTAACTTCTACCAGTGGGATGGCTCCTATCCTGAGCCGCAGTGGGGGCCGTCTGCGGCGTATACCTCCCAGGATACCGACGAGCTGGGCGCCTACGCCGTGGCGCGCCTGCGGCTGGCAGACCCCTTGCAGCTGATTATCGGTAGCCGCATCAGCAACTGGGACACCAGTGGCATGAAGTGGGACGGTTCGACCTATAAATTCGAGCACGAGCATGAGGTCACGCCCTATGCCGGCCTGATCTACGACATCAATGATCAGTATTCCACCTACGTGAGCTACTCCGAGATCTTCAACCCGCAGGACTACCAGGACCGCAATGGCGATTACTTGGAGCCGCTGGAAGGTCAGAATTATGAGGCCGGTATCAAGGCCGAGTACTTTGGCGGCCGCCTGAATGCTTCGCTGGCGGTATTCCGCATCGAGCAGGACAACCTGGCGCAAGCGGACATCGGCCAGGTGGTGCCGGGCGGTATCGCCCAGGCGTATTACGCGGCGCAGGGCACGACCAGCGATGGGTACGAGATTGAAGTCTCTGGGGCTCTGACCGAGAACTGGAACCTGCTGGTGGGCTGGGCGCAGTTCAGCGCCGAGGATGCCGACGGGGAGAAGGTAAATACGCGTTACCCACGGCGCAGCGCAAACCTGTTTACTACCTACCGTATGGGGCGTTTGACCCTGGGCGGCGGGGTGAACTGGGAAGACGGCAACTACACCATCGCGACCAACCCGCTGGGCCAGCGCGACAAGCTTGAGCAAGGCTCCTACGCACTGGTCAATGTCATGGCACGCTACGCGCTCAGTGATGAGCTCAGCGTGCAGCTGAACGTAGATAACCTGCTGGACAAGAAGTACTACAGCCAGATCGGCTTCTACCAGCAACATGCCTTTGGCGAGCCGCGCGACGGCAAGCTTGAGCTGCGCTACAGCTTCTGAGTGTGTGCAGCGGCGCCATGTGGCGCCGCTGCTGTCTGCCTACTCCGGCACGTAGATCATGCGCCCGTCATCCAGCCGGTAGGTCACACCGGCGCGGGCGCCCTGGCCTTCGCCCATCTCCCCGCTGGACTCGTAGCGGGTCAGCTCCTGACCGTCCTTGACGGTAATGCGCATGTTGTCCTCCCCCGGATTTTCCACCACGACCACTCGCTCCTCGGAGAAGGGGTTGAGCGGATTCTGTGCGATCACCACCATCAGCATGCCGATGATGACCAGAAACAGGTCGATCAGGTTGACTACCGAGAGCATCGGGTCGTCGTCATCTTCATCCAGAAAGCGCATTAGCGGGCCTCGGCGCGGGCGCGCTGTTGTTCCAGCTGGCGCAGGTCTTCCAGCAACCAGCGACGGCGTACGGTGAGCATGAAGTAGCAGAGGCTGGCGGCCAGCAGGGCGAGGATTACGGCGGAAAAGGCCGCGACCATATTGCGGCCGACCGCTTGCGCATCGTTGTTACCCAGCGCGAGCAGTGCCGGCCCCATGGGAATCATGGTGGCGATCAGCCCGAGCATGGGCGCGGTCCGCGATACCACGCGCAGCCACTCCAGGCGGCGCATGATCCAGAGTTCCAGATCATCGCTGGCCACCGGCGTGCCATCGGCTGCGGTGGCCTGTTGCAACAGCGCAGCTTTATGACGGTTTCGGCTGCGTTGCCAGGCCTCGACGGCAAAGGCGCCGAGGGTGACCAGCGCATAGGCCAGCGCCAGGGCAATCAGCAGCATCACCGGTGCGAGAAAAAGGCGGGAAACGGCGTACAAAAGATGCTCAATGTCGGTAAAAAAGCTCATATCGGTCAGTCTTGTCAGAAGTTGTCGTAAGGGGGATTGCGGCGCGCCTGCTGCAGCGCGCCGCCGCCGATCAACAGCAGCATGAGCGCGAGCGCCCAGTAGGCGGTGTAGTCCGGTTCGGGCTCTTCGCCGACGGCTTCGAGCACCTGACCCTGTACCGACTGGGTTGCTGCGGCCTCGCTCGCAGCGGCGGGCTGTTCGGGTAGCGCCGCCGATGGCTCGTTGCTGGCAGGTGCCTCAAAACCCGCACCGCGCGCCAGCTCGGCAATAAAGGCGCTGGTCACCGGGTTACCGGGTGCCACATCAAACTCGTTCTGCAGCTGTTGCCAGCGCTCGGCCAGTTGCGCGCGGGTCTGCTCGGAGGCGTCCCAGTAGTCCTTGCGGATGGCCTCGGCCATGCGTTCGAGCATCTGCGCCTGGGCGGTCGGGTTGTGCTGCTCAAACCAGTCGCGGGTGCCCAGTTCGCGGCTGTCGTTGACGTAGGTGTCGAACAGTGCCTGCCACTGGTCATCGCGCACGGTCGAGGGGTCCATGGCCTGCCAGCCGAACAGGTTGTTGGTCACGTTCAGCACCTCCAGCGTGCCGGCGTAGCCTTCGGCCTGCATACCCTCGATCCATTGCGGGTTGAGATAGCGCACGCGCAGCTCATCGGCGAGAAAGCGGTCCAGACCGGTGGTGCGGGTGTCGCTGCTGCGCAGGTCGGAGATCAGCAACTGGGGCGCTGCGCCATCGAGCTGGCGGACGGCAGCCGACAACCCGCCAAGAAACTCGAACGGGTGATCGGTAGACAGCACGCCATGCAGGTTGGAGGAGCGCGACATGATCGCTGCCTGGGTGCCGCGCAGTTGGCTTGCCAGCAGGTTGGTCGTGCCGCTGGCCTCGCCCCAGCGCTGGCTGCCAAAGGCGTAGCCGTTGCTGGCAAGAAACTGCTCGGCGAGCACCGCATCGTCGTCCCATTCGGTCGACGCCATGGCCAGGTCCGGCACACCGGTGCCGTATTCGCCGGGGGCGTTGCCGAAGATGCGGTAGCGCGCGGCCTCGGTTGCCTGCCCGGCGCTCATGCCCTGGGCCTGCAGCTCGGCGGCGATGCGGCGGTTGTTGGCGGCAATCGGGTTGCCGGGCTCGTCCAGCTCGGCCAGCCGGGCGATGGCATCGTCCAGCAGGCGCATGAAGTGGTCGAACTGGTCGCGGTAGACGCCGGTGACCTGCACGACCACGTCGCTGCGCGGCCGGCCCAGCTCGCTGGTCGGGATGACCTCCAGCGCGGTCACCCGGCCGCCGTCATCCCAGACCGGCCGCAGCCCCAGCGCGTGCAGCACCTGCGCCTCGGTCACGCCGAGATGGCGGATGGCTTCCGACGACCAGAGGCTGAACGCCAGTTTTTCGGGCCAGGCGCCGTCGTGTTCGGCGCGAAAGGCGTCGACCAGCTGCTGGTAGGCGGTGGCGCCGCTGTCCCAGGCGGCCCGGGCCGGAATCTTGTCGGCCTCGAAGGCATAGAGGTTGCGGCCGCTGCGCACATCCGGGTTGCGGATCGGGTCGCCCCCTGAGCCCGGTGCAACAAAGCGACCGGCCAGCGCGGCCAGCAGTGCCTCGTTCTCACCGGTGTCGCGCAGCTGTTGATCCAGCTGGCGCGCGCGGTCGGCAAAGGCAGCTACTTCGGGGGGCAGGTCAGCGCTCGCCTGTTCATCGAGCAACTGCTGCGCGGCGCGGTAGGCCGGGGTGTTCGGAAGTGCGTCGTGCTCAACCGCAAACAGCTCCAGCTGATCGGTGCCCAGCGCCGTATAGAAGGGCGCCCCCAACTGCTGCATCAGGGTGATGGTGCGGTGCTCGGCGCTGGCCGGTTGACCGAAGGTATGCAGCCCCAACGGCATGGCGGTGCGTGCCAGCTCATGCAGATGGTCGTGCAGCGCGTGCAGAAAGCCGTCGAAATCAGCGGCGGTCTGCTCCTCGCTCCAGCACAGATCCGCGTGCATGTTCGCCTTGATGGCGCTAGCGCGGATTTGCTCGCGCACGGTGTCGCGCACCTGACCTTCATCCAGCTGTTCGTGCTCATGAATCAGATGGTGCAGGTCGCGCATCTGGTCATACAGCCCGGCTGGCGCAAAGGGCGGTGTCTGGTGGCTGACCACCACAGCGCGGCCCCGGCGCTTGGCCTGAATGGCTTCGCCGACGTTGTCCTGAATGTAGGGGTAGACGATTGGCAAATCGCCTGCCGCCAGCCAGGGATAGTCGTCGGCGGCCAGGCCGCGATCCTTGCCCGGCAGCCACTCCTGCGTGCCGTGGGTGCCCAGATGGATCAGCGCATCCGTGCCGGCGCGGGTCTGCAGGTAGCGGTAGGCGGCCAGATAGCGGTGATCGGGCGTGCTGTCACTGCTGTGATAGTTGCCGGGTTCGCCGCCGCGCGGCATCTGCGGCATCAGCAACAGGTGACCGAGCTGCCAGGCCGGCAGGACAAACGCGGGTTCGCCGTTGATCTTGCGCACCGCCGGGTGCTGCTCGGGCGGGCCTTGTGCGGCCAGCGCGCTTTGCCGTTTTGTTGGCAGGCTGTCCAGCCACTGCTGATACTCGGCGACCGGATAGCTGACGGCCAGCCCCTCGGCCAGCAATTGCTCGGGCGTGACGTTGCCGTACAAGGCGCCCAGCAGGCGTTGGGCGTGATCAATAACCTGCTGCTCGCTGACCGGCTCGCCCACCTGATACCCCTCGGCCAGCAGTGCCTGCTGGATTGAGACGATGCTGCGCGGCACGTTCAGGTTGGAGGCACCGAGATTCTTTTCCCCGGCGGGGTAATTCCAGAACAGCAGGGCCAGCTGTTTGTCTGCGGCGGGCGTGTGGCGCAGGGCAACCAGCCGTTGCAGCTTGGCGATCAGGGCATCGGCCTGCGCGGGCAGCAGATCGTCGACGCCGTTGGTGGTGGCTGACAGCACCAGCGGATCACTGACGCCCCAGCCTTCCGGCCCGGCCAGAAACACCGCCGTGGTGCGCGCGGCTACACCACTGACCGCCTCCGGCCAGTCGGCCGCTTCACCTTCACGAAAGCGCAGGGTTTGGATTACCGGCACGTCGAGGGCTAGAAAGTCGGCGCTGCGTGCTGAGCCGTTTTGCATGTGGGTGAGGTTGACCAGCGCATCAATCGGCTGGCCGGCAAACAACTCGGTCAGGCCGCCCTCGGCGTTGCCATCAAACCAGAACATGACTGGCTGCAGGCCAGCGGACTCGCTGCGCTTGATCAGTTCATCCAGCTCGCGGGTCAGCATGTCGCTGACCATGCCCGAGTGAATCAGAAAGGCGATACGACCTTTGACAGCGCTCTGGCGCTGATCTGCCCAAACGAGGTAGTCGCCCAGTGAGCTGAACAGCTGCGGCGCCTGCGGGTGGTAGAAGCCGGTGGCCGGTAGTGCTTCGGGTGGTGCAAGCAGCTCAGGTGAGATCGCAGCGCCTTGCTGGATTGCCGCGGTCAGGGCAAAAAAGCGCGCAAAGTTGGCCTCGCCACCTGCGGCGTAGAGCGCCACCAGCGGGCCGGCCAGCCTGGGCGGCAGGTGCTCCCAGAGTGGCCGGCCACCGCCGATGGTCAGCGTTGGCTGCGTGATATCAAGCTGGCTGATGGCCGCGCTGACCTGTGCGCGGTCGCCTGGTCGCGGTACATCCAGCACGATCAGCGTGCTGGCGCCGATGGCCTGCTGCACGGCATTGCCATCGGTGTGCTCGACGTTCAGGTGCTGCAGTTGCACGTTGTTGTCTGTGGTCAGGCGCTGCAGCAACTGAAATTTCTCGCTGGAGACAAAGTTGTTGTGCAACACCAGCACGCTGGTGCCCTGCGCCTGCACTGCCCCGGCGAGCAGCCAGAGCAGGGCGCAGAGGCTGCTGCGCACAAGAGCATGCGGGCGCATCAGAAGCTGACCGTCAGACCGGCGAAGTAGCGGCGGCCCGGATCAACGCGGTCATAGTCGTCCGGGTCATCATTGGCCAAACGCTCGTCGCCAATATTCTCGATACCGGTGTGCAGGCTCAGATTGCGGGTCACGGCGTAGTCCAGATACCAGTTGACCAGCGTGTAGCCGGGGCTGTCCGGCTCGGTTGCGGAGCGCAATTGCGAGCTGTGGTACTCAGCCTGCAGGCGGGTGCCAAGCGCCGGGGTCAGATCCCAGTTGACGCTGGCGTTGGCACGGTGGCGGGAGCGGTCAGCCAGACGTTCCTTGGTGACCCGGTTTTCGGCGTCCAGATAGGTGTAGTTGGCGCTCAGGCTCAATGGGTCGAGCAGGGTGATGCGACCACTCAGTTCCAGGCCCTGCAGACGTGCTTCGGCGATGTTGTCGTACTCCAGGCAGACCCGGCCGGGCACGTCGCAGGTAGGCAGGCGAATGGTTTCGATCAGGTTGTCGACGTCGTTGCGGAACAGGGTGGCGGCGACCATCCAGCGGCCCTTGTCCAGCTCGGCGCCCAGTTCGAAGGACTGGTTGGTTTCCGGCTCCAGCTCGGGGTTGCCGCGAATGATGCCGCGACCGCCCATGGCCGCGCGGGATTCATACTCCGGCGACAGCTGCTTCAGCGTCGGCGCCTTGAAGCCATGGCCGATACCGGCGCGCAGGGTCAGGGCATCGCTGGGGTGGAACATCAGGTAGGCGCGCGGGCTGGTCTCCCAGCCAAAGTCCTCATGGCGGTCAAAGCGCGTGCCGAGTACCAGCTCCCACTGCTCGTTAAACCAGATTTCATCCTGGGCAAAGGCGGCGTAATGGTCCTGCTCGGCCTTGCCATCGAGGTTGACGGTCGGGTCTTCCAGCTCCTCGCGGCGGGTTTCTGCGCCCAGGGTGAGCAGGTGGTGCTCGCCCAGCGGCAGGCCAATGCGGCCATCAAACACGGTATCGCTGAAGGTGTTGGGGCCGCTGGCGTCGCCGCCGTCGCTGCGGTACGCCTTGCGCTCCAGCTCAGAACGATACAGCCGCACCTGACTGTCGCCCCAGCCCCAATCACCCTTGTGCGACAGCGAGTAACGGCGGCGGTCGACGTCGTAGTGGGTCTGGTACAGCGGGCTGGCGCTGGAGCTGCGGTCGCCGTCCTGCTCTTCGTTGCCGGCATCGACGGACAGGTCGATGCGCTGGTTGTCCAGCGGGGTCCAGCTCAGGCCGAGGTGGCCGGTGCGGGCGTCTTGCTCATCCAGCTGGCTGAGAGCAGGGTTGGCAGCATCGCGCAGGGCGTCGCGCTGGCGGAATTCACCCCACAGGTTGAGCCCCAGTTTGCCGTCGACGAGCGGGCCGCCCAGGTAGAAACCGGTCTTGCGCTCGTCGCCGTCAAGGCTGCTGTCGGTGAAGGTGGCGTTGCTGCTGATCGAGCCCTGCCACTCATCGGTGGCGGCGCGGGTGATCACGTTGACGACACCGCCAAGGGCTTCGGAGCCGTACAGCGAGGACATCGGCCCGCGGACGATCTCGACCCGCTCGATGGCTTCGGTCGGCACCCAGCCCAGTTCAAAGTCGGAATGGGCGATACCCGAGGCCGAGGCGTTGATGCGCTGGCCGTCAATGAGCATCAAGGTGTGCTCGGAGTCCATGCCGCGAATGGACACGCCGCGGCGGCCCAGGCCCAGGTCTGAGAGGTCAACGCCGACGGTGTTGCGCACGGCATCGGCCAGATCATTCACCGGGCGGTTACGCAGCTCTTCGCCGGCCACTACGCTGACGCTGGCGGGCGCATCGGCGGCGCTGCGCTCGGTGGTGGTGGCGGTGACTACCATGGTGGGCAGCGCTGCTGCTGTGCTGGTGCTATCGGCCCAGGCGTTGCTCCCCAGCAACGCGAGTGCTAGCAGGCCGCTGCTGGCAGCCTCGGTTCTGTATTTCATGGTTGATCCTTGCGATGTAAAAGCGACGGCCTGGGCGGCAGGCTGCCGGGAGAGGGTGCTGGCTGGTTATTATTTAAATAGTTATAACATAACAATAATGGCTGCGTCAGGTGCTTTGATAAATCGGTATGATGTCGACGCCGAAGTACGGCCGGTTGGCGGTCGTTATCGCGCGGCGCTGGTGTTGGCGTGGCTAGAGGGAGACGCAGGGATGGAGCAGGGCGGCAAGCTGATCAACTGGAATGATGCCAAGGGCTTTGGGTTTATTCAGCCGGACGATGGCAGCGAGCGGGTGTTTGCGCATATTTCGGTGATGCGCGGTGACGCGCGGCCGGTGGCGGGTATGGCTGTACGTTTTGTCTGCACGCGGGATGCCCAGGGGCGTTTGCGCGCCCAGCACATGCGCGGTGAGGGTCTGGCGCTGGACCGACCGGCGATTCGTCGTAAGCCGCAGGCGGCCCGTGGCAGCAACGGCAAGACCAGCGCCAAGCCCGCGCCACGGCGCCAGGCGCCGCCGTCTCGGCCCGTACAACCGGTGCGTCATGTCGGGCTCAAGTTGGGGGTTCTGGCACTGCTGTGCGCTCTGCCGCTGGCCGGCAGCCTGCAGTTGCTGCTGGAGCAGCATCTACCCTGGCCGCTGCTGGCCTATCTGGTGGTCAGCATCGTCAGCTTCATTCAGTACGCGATGGACAAGCGCAGCGCTGAAACCGGCCGCTGGCGCACGCCGGAAAACACCCTGCACATCACCGAGCTGCTGGGCGGCTGGCCCGGTGCGCTGGTGGCCCAGCAGGTGTTCCGCCACAAGACCCGCAAGGTGTCCTTTCAGCTGGTGGTTTGGCTGATCATCGGGCTGCACCAACTGGTCTGGCTGGACCGGTTGGTGCTTGGCGGCAGGCTGACGGGCGGGCTGCTGCCGTTCTGAGCCGCGCCCGCTGCTATCAGAAGGTCAGATTAGCCGACACCCAGAGGCGACGACCTTCCTCCAGTACGCCCGTGGTAGAACGCCCGCTGACAATGTAGTCGCTGCCAAAGGCGGTACCGTCCACGGCACCGGCGTTGGTGTAGGTGGTGTAGGTCTGGCCCTTGAGGAAGTCCTTGTCGAACAGGTTGTAGATGCTGGCGTTCAGGGTCAGGTTGTCGGTTGCCTGGAACGAGCCACCCAGGTGGAACAGGGTATAGGCCTTGGTATCCTTGCCGAGGGCATCGTACAGCGACTGGTTGCTGGAATAGCTGCCGTTGCCGTTGGCAAGGTTGGCATAGCTGGATGAGAAGCGCGCGCGCTTGCCGCGATACTCACCGCGCAGCCACAGGTTCAGGCGGCTGTTGGTCTGCCAGTCGAGCTTGGCGTTGGCCAGGTGTTCCGGTGTGTTGGTCAGCGGTTCACCCTTGTCGGCCCCGCTTTTCTGCTCACTGTCGGTGTAGGTGTAGTTGCCGCTCAGGGTCCAGGCGGGCATGAATTCCCAGCTGGCCGCCAGCTCCAGACCGCGGGTGACCGCCTCGTCGATGTTGACCATCTGCGAGCAGGTGCCGCCCACGTTACCGGCGCACAGCGGATCGGCAACCGGGTTACCGCTGGCGATCTTGTCCTCGAACTCGTTGTGGAACAGCGTGGCGTTGGCGTTAAAGCCAGCCAGGCCATCGTAGTACACGCCAAACTCGGTGCTGGTGGTGGTTTCCGGGTCCAGGTCCGGGTTGCCGATGGTGACCACGGTGCCCTGACCGCTGATACCGTTGATGCCGTCGTGCAGTTCGTTCAGGTCCGGGGTGCGGTAGCCGCGGCTGACACCACCCTTGATAGTCCAGCTGTCAGCGGCGTTCCAGACCAGGTAGGCGCGCGGGCTGATATGGCCACCAAAGGCATCCTGATCGTCGTAGCGGGCGCCCAGGGTCAGCGCCAGGTCGTCGCGCAGCATCCATTCGTCTTCGGCGAACAGCGCCCAGGTTTTCTGCTCGAAGTCTTCGGTCGCAATGCCGTCGGTCATCTCGGCTTTCCACCACTGCGCACCCACGGTGGTCATGTGGTTTTCGCCGACCGGCGCGACCAGCTTGGTATCAAATACCAGGTTGGTGGTTTCCAGTTCGCGGTCGTCACCGGCCAGGCTGCCTGGGATGCCGGAGGGGCTGCCGATCGGGTCGCCGGGCAGGGTACGGCCAATGGTTTCGGTCTGGCTGCGCATCAGGCTGGAATCCAGCGTGCCAGCGCCTAGACGGGCGGTGTGCGTCAGCGCAATCTGCTCGCGCTCAAAGCGCATCTCGTCGGCATAGCCGTTGGCTGCAGTGGACGGTGCAGTACAGGCGCGGTTAAGGCCGTCCAACGTGCCCAGCTGGCAGTCGTCGTTGTTGTAGCGCTGGCGGCCACGCTCAAAGTCCAGGCTGAAGTCGTGGTCCTCATGGGGCGTCAGCGTCAGGCGTGCGCCCAGGGTCTGGTTGCGGCCATCGACCGGGGAGGGGCCGCGCTTGCTGACGTCGCTGCCGTCGCCGAAGCTGAGGTCCGACTCTTGGCGGTCAAACAGACTGGCGCGCAGTTGCAGGCCCAGCAGGTCTTCGACCAGCGGGCCGCTGGTGTACAGGCTGGCATTGCTGGTGGCGCCGTAGTCGCTGTTCTCCTGGAAGGTGTGGTCCAGGGTCACGGAGCCGGTCCACTCGCTGGCGACCTTGCGGGTAATGATGTTGATTACACCGCCCATGGCATCCGAGCCGTACAGGGTCGACATGGGGCCGCGAATGACCTCGATGCGCTCGATGGCCGACAGCGGCGGCATAAAGCTGGTGGAGGTTTCGTTGAAGCCGTTGGGCGTGACGTTGCCGGCAGCGTTCTGGCGCCGACCGTCGATCAGGATCAGCGTGTATTCGCTGGGCATGCCGCGAATGCTGATGTTCAGGCCGCCGGTCTTGCCGGTGCCCTGACCGATATCGATACCTTCTACGTCCCCCAATGCGTGCGCCAAACTGTTGTAGCGTTTCTCCTGCAGATCCTGCTGGCTGATCACGCTGATGCTGGCCGGCGCGTCGGTGAGCTTTTGCTCAAAACCGGAGGCGGTAACAACCAGCTGATCAAGGTTGATCACTTCCTCGGCGTGAGCGGCGGTAGCAGCCGTTAAGGCGATTGCGCTGGCGAGCAGAGTGCGATGGCGAATGGGGGACATTCAGGGGCTCCAGTGGAAAAATTTCGCAGATGATAATTAATTGCAAATGAATTAGTTTCATTGGCAATGTTTCTATCTGTGAAAATCGTCTGGAGGGCGCGTGGGGCAAGGCCTGGAGGGGTGTGTAAATTCTGTAAAGCGCCGGCCAGAGAGCAGACTCTGCTGGCCGGCGGCGCTGATCAGACCAATACGCCCTGACTGCGCAGGTAGTCGTCGTAGCTGCCGGAGAAGTCGGTCACGCCGGTCTCCGACAACTCGATGATGCGGGTGGCCAGCGAGCTGACGAACTCACGGTCGTGGCTGACGAAGATCAGCGTGCCCGGGTAGTTCTCCAGCGCCAGGTTGAGCGCTTCGATCGATTCCATGTCGAGGTGGTTGGTCGGTTCGTCCATCAGCATGACGTTGGTCTTGCCGAGGATCAGCTTGCCGAACAGCATGCGGCCCTGCTCACCACCGGAAATCACCTTCACCGATTTGCCGATCTCGTCGTTGGAGAACAGCATGCGGCCGAGGGTGCCACGCACCAGTTGCTCGCCGCCCTGGGTCCACTGCGCCATCCACTCGAACAGCGTGCAGTCGTCCTTGAAGTCGTCGGCGTGATCCTGCGCGAAGTAGCCGATATCGGCGCTTTCCGCCCACTTCACCTCACCGGCCATCGGCGGCATTTCACCGACCATGGTACGCAGCAGGGTGGTCTTGCCGATGCCGTTGGGGCCGATGATGGCGACTCGCTCGCCGGCTTCGATCTGCAGGTTCAGGCCCTTGAACAGCGCTTCGCCGTCGAAGCCCTGGCTGACGTTCTGCAGGGTCACCGCCTGGCGGTGCAGCTTCTTGAACTGCTCGAAGCGGATGAACGGGCTGACGCGGCTGGAGGGTTTGACCTCTTCGAGCTGGATCTTGTCGATCTGCTTGGCGCGGCTGGTCGCCTGCTTGGCCTTGGAGGCGTTGGCCGAGAAGCGGCTGACGAAGGTCTGCAGCTCGGCGATCTGGGCTTTCTTCTTGGCGTTGTCCGACAGTAGCCGCTCGCGCGCCTGGGTGGCGGCGGTCATGTACTCGTCGTAGTTGCCGGGGAACAGACGCAGCTCGCCGTAATCCAGGTCAGCCATGTGGGTGCACACGCTGTTGAGGAAGTGACGGTCGTGGGAAATGATGATCATGGTGCTGGTGCGCGCCTTGAGTACATCTTCCAGCCAGCGGATGGTGTTGATATCCAGGTGGTTGGTTGGTTCGTCGAGCAGCAGCACGTCCGGATCGGAGAACAGCGCCTGGGCCAGCAGCACGCGCAGCTTCCAGCCGGGGGCGACTTCGCTCATCGGGCCGAAGTGCTGTTCCAGCGGAATGCCCAGACCGAGCAGCAGCTCGCCGGCGCGGGATTCGGCGGTGTAGCCGTCCATTTCCGCGAACTCGCCTTCCAGTTCGCCGACCTTCATCCCGTCCTCTTCGCTCATTTCCGGCAGCGAGTAGATGCGGTCACGCTCGGCCTTGACCTTCCACAGCTCCTCGTGACCCATGATCACGGTGTCGATCACGCTGAACTCTTCGTAGGCAAACTGGTTCTGGCGCAGCTTACCCAGACGCACGTTCTGCTCCAGCATGACCTGGCCGCCGGACGGCTCCAGCTCGCCGCCGAGGATCTTCATGAAGGTGGATTTGCCGCAGCCGTTGGCACCGATCAGGCCGTAGCGGTTGCCGTTGCCGAATTTGACGGACACGTTTTCGAACAGCGGCTTGGGGCCAAACTGCATGGTGATGTTGGCGGTGGAGATCACGGACAATCCTGGTATTAACAGCGGAGAAGTGGGCGCGCATTGTAGCGGCTTGGCGCCGCCGGTGACAGGCACCGGCGACCGGAGGCGTTTGCCGGGCGGTTGCGAATGCAGTATGTTTGCGGGCGTTGATGGTTCTCATTATTGGCGTGAATTCGTGGTGTGGCCCGTGCAGGTATTTCAAGCGCGCATATTGGCGGTAGAGGACGACCCGGTACTCGGTGAGCATTTGCTGCAGTCGCTTGGCAACTGCGGGCACGACGTCGTGTTGGCGACGGACGGCCAGCAGGGGTTGGCGCAGGCCAGTCTGGGCGCGTTTGACCTTATTTTGCTGGATGTCATGCTGCCCGGTCTTGGCGGCATGGAGTTGCTCAGTCGATTGCGCCGCCTGTGCGTCACCCCGGTATTGATGATGTCGGCGCTGGGCGATGAGGAAAGCCGGGTCACCGGGTTTGATCGCGGCGCCGATGACTATCTGCCCAAACCCTTCAGCAGCCGTGAGCTGGAGGTACGCGTCAATGCGATCTTGCGCCGCATCAGCTATGAGCGCGAGCAAAGCACACCGCAATCGGGCGTGGGGGATGCCCAGCTGAGCTTTGACGAAAAGGCCTCCAGGCTGCGCTGCGGCAATACCTCTGTCAGCTTTACGCCCACCGAGTTTCGCCTGCTGGAAGTGCTCTACGCCCATCTCGGCGAGGTGCAGAGCAAGGCCTTTCTGTATCAGCAGGTGCTGCACCGCGGCTTTACCCGCCATGACCGGGTGCTGGATATGCATATCAGCAATCTGCGCCGCAAGTTGAGTCAGGCCGGGGTGGATATGCTGCGGCTGGAATCTGTCTGGGGACACGGCTACCTGCTCAGCCGGGACTCGCTCTGATGCTTGGCTACCGCTCGCTGTACTGGCGCATGGTGCTGCTGGTTGCCGGCTTCTGTCTGTGCATGATTGCGGTGACCAACTACATTGCCCAGCGGGTGGACAGCTATCTGGCGTACTTGCCCGAGTCTACCTTGAGCGAGCTGCGCGGCTATGCGGCGGACGCCGCCGGCGCGCTGGATCAGGGCGTAGATGCTCTGAATGCCTGGCGAGACGAGCATGCAGAGCTGTCCCCGGAGATTCTGGTGGTGGTGGATGGCGCCCTGCATGCACTGCCCGGGCAGCCGTTGAGCGAGGAGCAGCTTGGCATGCTGAGCTTTTTGCGCAGCTATACGGCACCCATGAGCATGCGTGGCGGCGGCCGGCAGGTGATCTATGTGCCGATGGAGGGGAGCGAGTACTCGCTGGTTCTGCGCTTGCCCGAGGCGCTGACGCCCTGGACCCTGCGCCCGCTGCTCAACGCGCTGGTGCTCTATCTGATGCCGGCGCTGCTGTCGCTGCTGTTCTGCGCCTTGCTCTATATGTTGCTGATCTCGCCGCTCGAACGTCTGCGTCGTCAGGCCAACGCCATGCGTGCCAACCCGCTGGAGACCCTGCTGCCGGCTGATCTGGCGCGGCGGCGCGACGAGGTGGGGGAGCTGGGCCGCTCGCTGGACTATCTGACCCGTCGCCTGCGTGACTCCATCGGGCAACAGCGTCAGCTGCTGCGCGATGTATCCCATGAGTTGCGTACGCCGCTGAGCCGCCTGCGCGTGGCGGCTGAAAGCGATCTCAGCCAGCGTGAGCTGCGCGAGCGCCTGGAGCATGAGGTTGATCGCATGCAGGAGCTGCTCGACGGCACCCTGGAGGTTGCCTGGTTGGATAGCCAGCCGGGTCAGCTGCCGCTGGAGGCCGTCGATCTGAACGCGCTCTGGGAGGTGCTGCGTGAAGACGCGCTGTTCGAGTCTGGCTGGGCGCCTGAGCGTATTCAGGCCGAATTGCCATCCGGTTGCCGCGTCTACGGTCACCTCAACGGGCTGAGTCAGGCGCTGGAGAACGTGCTGCGCAATGCCATCCGGCACTCACCGGACAACGGCCTGGTGCAGTTGCGCGCGCAGCGAGAGGGCGCCAACTGGTTGCTGTGCCTCACTGATCAGGGGCCGGGCGTTGAGGAGGCCCAGCTGGAGCAGATTTTCCGACCGTTTTCCCGCCTTAACAGCGCGCGCCCGGGTGATGGCGGCTTTGGCCTTGGCCTGGCCATCGCCGAGCGCCAGATCCGCCTGCAGGGCGGCAAGATCTGGGCGCGTAATGGCCACCCCGGCCTGCAGCTCTGGTTCCGCGTGCCAGCTGTATAGAATGTAAATGCGCTTTACTCTCAAATAGCAATAATTACCATTTGTGGCGATTTTGCTGCATCAGTGTCGACCTGACGGGAGCGGGCGACGGCTGGTGCCTTCTGTCGTTATCTTGCCAGGGAGTCGAGAGTATGGGGATTTTCAAACGCCACCAGTTGGCTTGTGCGGTCGCGCTGGCGACCCTGGGTGTAGCAGCCACGGCCGTCGCCGATGAGTCGGGCGCTGCTGATGATGTCATGGCGCTGGATGAAATCACGGTGGTGACTGCAGCAGGCTACGAGCAGAACATCGCCGATGCGCCGGCCAGCATTTCGGTGATCACCCGCGAGCAGCTGGAGAAGCAATCCTATACCGACATCACCGATGCGGTGCGCAACATCCCCGGTGTCTATGTTACCGGCGGCGGCAACATGCAGGACATCAGCATTCGCGGCATGAGCAGCAATTACACCCTGTATCTGGTCGATGGTCGTCCGATCTCGGCCGGGCGCATGGTCAATACCAATGGCTCGGACGGCGGCAAGCAGATCGGCCTGCCACCGGTCTCCATGATCGAGCGCATTGAAGTGATTCGCGGCCCGATGTCCTCGTTGTACGGGTCGGAAGCGATGGGCGGGGTGATCAACATCATCACCCGCCGCGGCGGTGATGAGTGGGCTGGCAGTATCTCGACCGAGTACACCAGCGCAATGAATGACATCAGCAGTGACTCGCAGCAGGCCGACTTCTATCTGGGCGGCCCGCTGATCGATGGCCTGCTGGGCGCGCAGTTCACCGGCACCTACGTGGGTACCGACGAAAGCAGTTTCAGTGGCGGTGGCGACAGTGCGGCGAGCATGCCGGAGAGCACGCGCAAACAGGGCGGCGCCGAGTTCTACCTGACGCCCAACGAGCAGAACCGCTTCACCTTTGGTTACACCGCCTCGGAGCTCAAGTACACCCACACCCCGGGCGAGAGCATTGCGGCCACCGCGACCGCTTCGACTACGCGCTATGAGAAAGACGTGTATGTCATCGGCCACGATGGCAACTATGGCGATCTGATCGTTAACAGCTACCTGCAGCACGATATCTCCGACAAGCCGGGCACCGGCAGCACCAAGCAGGAAGAGGTCAGCCTGCTCAACAGCCAGGCGAGCTACTTCTGGGGCGATCATGTGATCACCTTTGGTGGTCAGTACAAGCAGGAAGAGTTTGTTGATGAAACCAACGGCATGCTGGTGTCCGGCGTGCCGGGTGCGGTGAAGAGCGTTGATCGCTGGATCGCCGCGCTCTTTGCCGAGGTGGACTGGGCGCTGACTGATCGCCTGTCGGTAACCACTGGCCTGCGTTACAACGACGACGAGCTGTTTGGCGGTGAACTGTCGCCGCGCCTGTATGGCGTCTACCGGCTGAATCCGGAATGGACCGTCAAGGGTGGTGTTTCCACCGGCTACCGCCAGCCAACCCTGTCGGATGCCACCGAAGGCTTCGGCCGTGGTACGGGCGGCGGCGGATCGCCCATCGCGCCGCTGCCGCGTGCGCTGATTATCGGTAACTCCGATCTGCAGCCCGAGACCAGCACTAACTACGAAATCGGTTATGTCTACGACAACGCCGCCCTGGGGCTGAACACCAGCGCCATGCTGTTCCACACCCAGTACAAGGACAAGATTGCCGAGGATCGCTTCTGTACCAGCCCGGATACCTCCGATCGCAACGACCCGTCCACCTGGACCTGTGACTTCAACGGTCAGACCTACTGGTTCCTGAGCACGCGTCAGAATATCTCCGAGGCGATGATGCAGGGTGTCGAGCTGACTCTGGACTACCGCTTCCAGCCCAACTGGAACCTGTCGACCAGTTATACCTTCACCAAGTCGGAACAGAAGTCGGGCGAGTTCAAGGGCGAGCCGCTGAACAAACAGCCGCGCCACATGTTCAACGCGCTGCTGGAGTGGGATATCAACCCGCGTTTCAACGCCTGGGCGCAGGGTAACTACCGGGGTGAGACCTCTGACTACATGGGCCGCACCAGCATGTCTGACGGCACGCCGGGCTACGGGTTTGTCGATCTGGGTGTTGGTTTCCGTCTGACCGACAGCGTCACCGTGAAAGGTGGCCTGTACAACGTCGCCAACAAGGAAATCACCAACGACAGCTACGGCGTGGTACTAGATGGCCGGCGTGCAAACGTCGGTTTGACCGTCGACTTCTGATCGCAGCAAGCGACTCGTCGGGACTCCGCGAGTCACAGACACAGAGCGCCTGTCGGTATCTACCGGCGGGCGCTTTGTAGGTTAGGGGGCCATTGAGAGAACAACATGTCTAAGGTATCAAGCGCCACAGCGCCGGTCTGGTCGGCCACGTTGACGCGCATTCTGCTGGCAGTGGTTGGCGGTTACGCCCTGACGTATTGCGCCACGGCGGCGCTGGCGCGGCTGCTGCCGTTTGAACGTATCGACGCGGCCATCAGCGCGACCCTGCTGTCCTTTGCGCTCTACACCTGCTACGTGCTGTGGGTGTACGCCGTGCCGCTGCGTCGCGGCCTGCTGAGTCTGTTGGCGCTGGTGCCGCTGGCGCTGATCGGCTTTGGGCCAAACTGGTTTGGAGGGGCTGCCTGATGGCCAAGCAACCGTCGTTGACGCAGTCCATGTCGGAGCTGCACACCTGGGCCGGGCTGGTGCTGGGCTGGGTGCTGTTTGCCATCTTTCTGACCGGTACCCTGGCGGTGTTCGACAAGGAGCTGAACTGGTGGATGCAGCCGGAGCTGCGTGTCACCGGCCAGAGTCAGGCCGAGGCGGTGCAGGTGGCTGAAGACTGGCTGCGCGCCAACCACGCCGGCGCCAGCGCCTGGAATATTGGTCTGCCGAGCGAGCGGGGGCCGGGGTTAAGCGTTTCTGCCGGTGAGCAGCGGCGCGGTGAGCGCACCTATCTGGATGCGTCCACTGGCGAACTGGTCGAGCCGCGCGACACGGCGGGTGGCAGTTTCTTCTTTCGCTTCCATTACACCCTGCACATGGGCCGAGACCTTGGCGTCTGGATAGTGGGGCTGGCGGCCATGGCCATGCTGGTGGCCATCATCAGTGGCATCATTATCCACAAGAAGATTTTCAAGGACTTTTTCACCTTCCGCCCCGGTAAGGGGCAGCGCAGCTGGCTGGACGGCCACAACGCCAGCGCCGTGCTGCTGTTGCCGTTTCATCTGATGATTACCTATACCGGCCTGGTGATTTTCTTTTTGATCTATATGCCGGCGGCTACCGATGCGCTCTACAACGGCGATCGCCAGGCGATGTTCCGCGATCTGCGCCCGGGTTCCGAGCAGCATCAACAGCCGCAAGGGCAGCAGGGACAGGGTCAGGCGGAGCGCGATGGGCGTAGCGGGCAGGGCGAACGTGTGGGCCCAGCAGCCCGTGGCGAGGCGCCTTCGCGAGGTCAGGCGCGCGCACCGCGCACGGTTGAGGCGCCGCCTGCACAGATGTTGCCGTTGGCCGGCTTTATCGCGCTGGGTGAAGCGCATTACGGTGCGGGCATGCTGTCGTCTATTTCTGTCAGCAACCCTGATCGCGCGAATGCTCAGGTCGAGGTTCGCCCGAGGCTGGGCAGCCGTATCGAGCTGACCAAGGGCGAGTCCATGGCTTTCAATGCCATTACCGGGGCAGCGTTGCGGGTGCCGGAGCCCAGTCGAGCGACCTTGCTGACCCAGCGGGTGATGGCCGGGCTGCATTTTGCCCAGTTTGGCGGGTATCCGATGCGCTGGCTGTACTTTATCTGTGGTCTTATCAGCTGCGCGATGATTGCCAGCGGGCTGGTGCTGTACACCGTCAAACGGCGGCGTCAGGCCAAGGTCAGCGCAACCTGGCTGCGCCAGGCCGATTGGCTGAATACCACGGTGGTGGCGGGCCTGATGGTCGCCTGCGTAGCCATGTTGTGGGCCAATCGCCTGCTACCGGTTGAGCTGGCTGAGCGCAGCGAGTGGGAGCAGCGGGTATTCTTCGGCAGCTGGTTGCTGACGCTGCTGCACGCCCGCGTGCGTGCGCCCTCGCGGGCCTGGATTGAGCAGTTGGCTGCGGGTGGCCTGTTGCTGCTGGCCCTGCCGTTGCTGGATTTTTTACTGGCAGCGCGGGCGGTGGACGTCCTGCGTTTGTCGGTGGATGTCACGGCTGCTGTTTGCGGCGCCTTGCTACTGTGGGTCGGCTGGCGTGTGGCGCATCAGCCGGCGGCGGTTGAGCGTGCCGCACCGCGCAAGACGCCTAAACTTGCCAAGTCCCGGCCAGAGCCGGCAGGAGCTCAGTCATGAGCGTGCTGCTGTTTTGTCTGGGCCTGATACTGGCTTACGCCGGCATGCTGGGGTTGTGCCTGGCCATGGACCGTCACTGGAAACAACTGGCCAGCGCTTTCAAGCCCGGTTGGCAGCGTCTCTGCCGCCCGCTGGGCTGGCTGCTACTGACGCTGTCGTTGCTGGTAGCCTTGCAGGTCTGGCCGCCGGCCATGGCGCCGGTCGGCTGGCTCGGCATGCTCTCGCTTGGCGGCATCAGTCTGTTGTTCCTGCTGCCCTATCTGCCGTGCCTGGCGCTTTGGTTGCCGCTGGTTGCTGCGTCAGTGTTGCTGGCTCTGGGTGTAATGGGATGAACGGTGTAGCTCTCGGCGCTAAGTAACATATAATGCGAATGCACTGCGATTACATTAACGTTTAGCTGGTCGGCGCGCGGTGCTGTAGTCGGCTGGTTTGCCGAGGCCGTCCATGCATTCAGTTCCATTCAAGCGCTCCGCGTTTTCTCTTGCCCTGTCGTCGCTGTTCTTTGCCGGGCTGGCGCAGGCGCAGCAAGTGGAGGAGGCTGCTGGCGAGGCGTTCGAGCTGCCATCTCTGACCGTCAGCACCAGCGCCGACGCCTCCGCAGAAGGGCTGCCGCAGGCCTACGCGGGTGGCCAGGTGGCCGCCGGCTCGCGTGTGGGGATTCTGGGTAACCAGGACTACATGGACACCCCCTTCACCACGACCAGCTACACCCAGACGCTGATTCAGGATCAGCAGGCGGCCAGCATTGGCGAGGTGCTGCTGAACGACCCGGCAGTGCGCGTGGCGCGCGGCTTTGGCAACTTCCAGCAGGTCTACATGGTGCGCGGTCTGCCGATCTTCTCTGACGACATTGCCTATAACGGCCTGTACGGCCTGCTGCCACGTCAGTACATGGGGACCGAATTCGTCGAGCGGGTCGAGGTGCTGCGTGGAGCCAATGCCTTCCTCAATGGCGCAGCGCCGGGCGGCAGTGGTCTGGGTGGGGCGATCAATATTGTGCCCAAGCGCGCGACCAACGAGCCGCTGAACGAAGTGACCGCTGGCGTTCGCTCGGGTGGTCAGTATTACACCGCGGGCGATTTTGCCCGTCGTTTCGCCGATGATCGCATCGGCATGCGACTGAATATGGCGCGTCGCGATGGTGACACCGCCGTTGACGGTGAGTCTGGCGAGCTCTCGTTGCTGGCGCTGGGCGCTGACTATCGCGGTGACCGTCTGCGCGTTTCGGCTGATCTGGGCTACCAGAAGCACGAAGTGGACGCCGGCCAGCCGAATATCACTATCGGTGCCGGCGTACCGGTGCCCGGAGCGCCCGACGCCGATAAAAGCGTGGCGCAGAGCTGGACCTACTCCAACGCCGAGGACACCTTTGGCACGCTGCGCGCTGAATACGACTTCAACGATTACGTGACCGGCTGGATTGCTGGCGGTTTGCGCACCAGCGAGGAGGAGGGCAACTTTGCCAATCCCACGGTGATCAACACGGCGGGCGACACCACGGCTTACCGCTTCTATAACGTGCGCGAAGACGAAGTGGTGACCGGAGACATGGGGTTGCGCTTTACCTTTACGACTGGTCCTGTCAGCCATCAACTGACCACCTCGGCCTCGACTTATGAAATGAAGTCGGCCAATGCCTGGGGCGCATCGGACTTTTCCGGTGATGTACTGAGTAACATCTATCGTCCGGTTGATGCGATCCAGCCGCCTGCAACGCTTGGCGGAGCCGGCTCGCTGAGTAATCCGGAAGTTACCGAGCGTACCCGCACCAGCAGCTACGCCATCGCCGATACCCTCGGCTTTATGGATGACCGCCTGCTGGTCACGCTGGGCGCGCGTCAGCAGAATATCGCCACCTACAGCTACGCCTACGCAGATGGTGCGCGTACCGCTTCCTACGATGACGACGCACTCACGCCGATTGCCGGTGTGGTTTATCGCGTCACCCCCGAGGTGTCGGCCTACGCCAATTACATCGAAGGGTTGGTTAAGGGCGATGTGGCGCCCAACACCTCTGGAGGCGCCCCGGTGCCCAACGGCGGTGAGGCGTTGGAGCCTTACGTTACCCGCCAGGCCGAGCTGGGCGTGAAGTATGACGGTGGGCGTCTGGGCGGTAGCCTGGGCGTGTTCCAGAGCCGCAAGCCGGTAGCCGGCGTGGACGCCAGCAACACCTATGGCGTGATCGGCAAGCAGCGCTATCGTGGGGTTGAGTTCAACGCCTTCGGCCAGGCGACCAACGACCTGACGGTGCTCGGCGGGATCAGCCTGCTGGATACCGAGCTGGATGGCAACGACGGTATTGGCGCCCCCGAGGTGCAGGCCAACCTGGGGCTGGACTATCTGGTGCCGGGTGTTGACGGGCTGGCGCTGGATGGCCGGATCATCTACACCGGTGAGCAGTATATCGACGCGGCCAACACCCGTGAGATTCCGTCCTGGACACGCTTTGACCTGGGCGCGCGCTACAGCTTCCCGATCAATGACGCACAGGAAATGACGCTGCGTGCACGGGTCGAGAACGTCGCCAACCGTGACTACTGGGCCTCGGCCGGCGGTTATCCGGGCGCAGGTTACCTGACTGTGGGTGCGCCGCGCACTGTGGTGGTGTCCTCGACCATCAGTTTCTGATGCTCGCCAGTACCGCCGGGGCTGCGCTCAGCCCGGGCGGTGCATGCGAAACAGCGCGTCCGGCTCGATACGGAAGTAGTCTGCCGGGCCGCCGCCACGCAGAATGGGTTCGGCGGCGGCGGTCTGGTAGACGCCGTCAACCAGCAGGCGGCGGTCGATGTGCACGCCGACCACTTCCCCCAATACCAGCCAGGTGTTTACCGCGTCACCGGCGGCGCTCTGCAGCTGGATGATCTGGGTCTTGCGGCACTCGAAGGACACCGGACTCTCGGCCACCCGGGGCACATCAATCAGCCGTGACGGCGCTGGCGTCAGACCGGCCAGTTCAAACTCGTCTACCTCCGGCCCTACCGCCGCGCAGCTTTGATTCATCGCCTCAGCCAGTGGCAGCGTTGCCAGGTTCCAGACGAATTCGCCGGTCTGCTCGATATTGCTCAGGCTGTCCTTGTGGCCGATGCTGGCGAAACCGATGATCGGCGGGGTGTAGTTGAACGCGTTGAAGAAGCTGTAGGGCGCCAGATTGAGGATGCCCTCTGCGCTGCGACTGGCAATCCAGCCGATCGGTCTGGGCCCGACGATGGCATTGAACGGGTCATGGGCCAGCCCGTGGCCCAGTGCGGGTTGGTAGTAGTAGCTGTCGTCCTGCATGTTGCCCCATCCCTATTGCGTGACTGGTGTCCGCCATTGCAGCGCGCCAGGGCGGCGCGCGCAAGGGGGCTGGATCAGTAACGTTCCAGCCAGTGGGCGTAGGGCGCGGGCATGACCCAGGATGGGCGCTCGACCTTGAGTTCACGGGCGGCGTGGTAGGCCCAGTGCGGGTTGGCCAGATGTGCCTTGCCGACCATCACCAGATCCAGCTGACCGTCCTGCACGGCCTTTTCGGCAATATGGGGCTCGCCAAAACCCCAGGCGGAGGATACCGGCACGCTGGCTTCATCACGCACGCGCTTGGCAATCGGGCCCATAAAGGCGGGCGCCCACGGAATCTTCGCGGTCGGGGTGTTAAAGCCCATACTCACACTCATCATGTCCATGCCACCGGCCTTGAACTGGCGGGTCAGGTCGATGGCGTCGCTCATGGTCTGCTCGTCGTTGCCATCGAACTCGATCACGCCAAAGCGGATGGTCAGCGGCAGGTGTTCCGGCCAGACTTCACGCACGGCAGCCAGCGTCTCGCGCAGGAAACGACCGCGGTTGTCGGCATTGCCGCCGTAGGCATCGGTGCGCTGGTTGGCGTGGGGTGAGAAGAAGCTCTGGGCCAGATAGCCGTGGGCAAAGTGCAGCTCCAGCCATTCAAAGCCGACGGCCAGCGCGCGGCGCGCGGCAGCAACAAAGTCCGCCTTGACCCGCTCGATGTCCTGCAGGGTCATGGCCTCCGGCACTTTCGGCAGGTGTGCGCCAAAGGGGATGGCAGAGGGTGCGATAGTTTGCCAGCCGTTGGCAGCGTCGTTGGGGATGTGGTCGTCACCTTCCCACGGGCGGTTGGCACTGGCCTTGCGGCCGGCGTGGGCAATCTGAATGCCGGGCACCGCGCCGTGGGCCTTGATACCACGCACAACCGGGATGAACGCCTCGGCCTGGGCATCGGTCCACAGGCCGGCGCAGGCCGGTGTGATGCGGCCCTCCGGTGCCACTGCGGTGGCTTCGACAATTACCAGACCGGCGCCGCCACGGGCCTGGCCGGTGTAGTTGGCCACGTGCCAGTCGTTGACCACGCCGTCGGTGGCCGAGTATTGGCACATCGGCGGTACCGCGATGCGGTTGCGCAGGGTAATGTCTTTGAGAGAGAAGGGTTGAAACAGAGCTGACATGGAAAGCCTCCGGCAGCTGAGCGGGTTGATTCAATTGTTCGATAATATTGGAACTATGGATCACAAGTAAACCCCTGTGTATTATCAGCGCCATGCGACCCTTCAAACATCCCCCCGCCAATGAGCTGCTGCTCGAACGTGTGCTCTACGCCCTGAGCGATCCGGTGCGTCTGGAAATCGTGCGTCGCCTGGCCGATGTAGGTGAGGCCAGTTGCGGTGATCTGGATGGCGGCAGGCCCAAGTCGAGCATGTCTCACCATTTTCGCGTGATGCGTGACGCCGGCCTGGTCTGTACCCAGTGCGTCGGCACCACGCATATGAACAGCCTGCGGCGCGCGGACCTGGACGCCCGTTTCCCCGGCCTGCTGGATGCTATCCTGAATCAACCGGGCTGATTGGCCGCCCCCACTCTACCGCTGCCTTACTGCGCGGTCTTTACCTGATTGGCGACTGCGACTATCGTTGCAACAGTGCTGGCAAGGAGCCAGCTTCAGGAGTTACGGATGACTGCCCGCCGCCCCCTTTCCCCTTTGGAAACCTTGTTGCAGAGCCACTCTCAGCTGCCCTGGTGGCTGTACCTGCTGCTGGCGCTGTTCAGTGGCTTGCTGCTGCATTGGCTTGCCTCTCGGTTCTGGGAGGACAGCACTGCGGCGGCCGGCGGAACCTTGCTGCACGGCTTTACTCTGGTTGCTCAGGTGTTGTTGCCGCTGGCGCTGCTGTGTGCGGCGGTGGCTGACCTGTTCAATCGTCTGTCGCGCCGTCGACGGGTCAGTCGGCTGCAGCAGGAAGCGTCTCCCGACCATCTGCTGCAGCAGCTCAGTCGTCAGGACCTGCGTGCTTTGGTGCTCTGGGCCTTGCAGGCCGAAGGGCTGGTGCTGCAGAACGGCTGCGCGGCTGATGGCAGCGTCCTCCTGCAACAGGGTGAAGAGAACTATTTGCTGGACCTGTCGCCCTGGCGTGCCGCGCAGCTGAAACGTGCCGACCTGCTGGCCTTGCGCGAGCGGATGACCGAGCAGGGCGTCGACGCTGGCTTGCTGGTCTGTCAGGGGCGCATTGATAGTGATGCCCGGCTGTTGGCGCGGCGTTCGGGGATTCGCCTGATTGACCGGCGCTTGCTGCAGCAGTGGTTACGCGCCTCGGTCAGTCGAACAGCGCCACAGCCTTGATTTGCACCCACACATTCAGCCCCGGCTGTAACTGCAGCTGATCCGCCGAGTAGCGCGTGACGCGTGCCAGCAAGGCATTGTCGCCCAGCGCAAGGCGCACCAGTGTTTGCGCCGGGTGGTTGCCGGGCTCGATGGCTTCAATGCGTGCAGGTAGCTGATTGAGCACGCTGCTGTGCTGCGGTTTCTCCAGCGCCAGGCTGACATCGCGGGCCTGAACCGCGACCCGTACCTGCTGCCCGAGCGGTAGCGCCGCATGCGGTACGCGTAGCTTCAATACGCTGCCGGCCAGGGTCAACTCCAGCAACTGATAGTGATCGTCGCAGGCGCTGACCTGCCCGTGCAGTACGCTGCGGGCGTCGTCGCTGTGCGCCATGGGCAGGTCCAGACGTGGCAGCAACGTCTGCAGCGGGCCGCTGGCGCGCAGCGTTCCGTTCTCCAGCAGCACGAGGTGGTCTGCCAGTCTGGCGACTTCGTCCGGGGAGTGGCTGACGTAGAGCAGCGGAATGTCCAGCTCCGCGTGCAGGCGCTCCAGATACGGCAGGATGTCGGCTTTGCGTTGCGGGTCCAGCGCGGTCAGCGGCTCATCCAGCAGCAACAAGCGCGGGTTGGTCAGCAGTGCGCGGGCAATGCCAACGCGCTGGCGCTCCCCGCCGGACAGGCCGGTGGTGCTGCGCTGCAGCAAATGGCCAATCCCCAGTAGCTCAATGATCTGCGCTGCCTGCTTGTCGCTGGCAGGCTCTGCGCTGCGGCGTCTGCCGTAGTCGAGATTGCCATGCACGCTGAGGTGATCAAACAGGCTGGCCTCCTGAAAGACGTAACCCAGCGCGCGCTTGTGTGGTGGCAGCCAGAGGCCGTGCTGGCTGTCCTGCCAGCAGTTGCCGTTGATCTCGATAAGCGCCTGGTCGGCCTTCTCCAGGCCGGCAACACAACGCAGCAGCGTGGTCTTGCCCGAACCTGATGGGCCGACAATGGCGCTGACACCGCGTGCCGGCAGCGTCAGGTCCAGGTCCAGAGTAAAGTCAGCCAGTTGTTGTTTGAGCTTCAGATGGATCACGTGCGCGCCCCCGGCATGACGCGCAAATGCCCCCGGCGATTAAGCAGCAGCAGAATCAGGAAGGAGCAGATCAGCACGCCGCCCGCCAGCCAGTGGGCGCTGGCGTAGTCCATGGCCTCGACGTGGTTGAAGATCTGCACCGAGACTACCCGCGTGCGCTCCGGGATATTGCCGCCAATCATCAGTACCACCCCAAACTCTCCGAGTGTGTGGGCAAAACCGAGCACACTGGCGGTGATAATGCCTGGACGGGCCAATGGCAGCGCGACGGTGAAGAAGCGATCCAACGGGCTGGCGCCAAGGGTGGCGGCCACTTCCATCGGACGTTTGCCGATGGCCTCGAAGGCGTTCTGAATCGGTTGCACCACAAAGGGCATGGAGTAGCAGACCGAGCCAATCACCAGGCCGCTGAAACTGAACGCCAAGGTGCCGAGCCCGAGCTGCTCGGTCAGCGCACCAATGGGCCCGTTCGGACCGAGCGCGACCAGCAGATAGAAGCCCAGCACCGTTGGTGGCAACACCAGCGGCAGTGCAACGAGCGCACTGATCGGGCCTTTTAAGCGGGAGCGGGTGTGCGCCAGCCACCAGGCCAGCGGTGTGCCGATGAGCAGCAGGACCAGCGTGGTCAGCGACGCCAGCTTGAGCGTCAGCCAGATGGCGGCGAGATCTGCGCTGTCCAGCGGCAGTGTCATGCTCAGTGACCGTAGCCGTAGCTGCTGATCACGGCGGCGGCGCGCTCACCCTGCAGGTACTCAAGCAGGGCCGCTGCCGCAGCGTTGTCGGCGCCTTTGTTGAGCAGCACCGCATCCTGATGGATCGGCTCATACAATGCTGCCGGCACCTGCCAGGCCGAGCCGCTGGTGATCTCGCCGTTGCGAGACACCTGAGACAGAGCGACGAAGCCGAGCTGGGCGTTGCCGCTGGCGACAAACTGGTAGGTCTGGCCGATACTCTGGCCTTCGACCAGCTTAGGATTAAGTGCGTCGGTCAGATTCAGTGCCTGCATGACCTGTGTAGCCGCCAGGCCGTAGGGCGCGGTTTTGGGGTTGGCGATGGCCAGATGTTCGAAGTCGCCGCTGCGCAGCAGCTGCTCGCCGTCGTTGATCAGGCTGGCATCAGCGGACCACAGGGCCAGCGCGCCAGTGGCGTAGGTAAAACGCGAGCCTGCGACGGCCAGCCCTTCGCTTTCGGCGCGCGCAGGGGTAGTGTCATCGGCAGCCAGAAAAACCTCAAAGGGCGCGCCGTGGCTGATTTGGGCGTATAGCTGGCCGGTTGAGCCGAAGGCTGCAACCACGCGGTGGCCGGTATCCTGCTCGAACGCTTGGGCGATGTCCTGCATGGGTGCGGTGAAGTTGGCGGCGACAGCGACCTGCACCTCATCGGCCAGTATCGGGTTGCTGAGACTCAGGCAGGCGAGGGTGGCGACGAACAGCGGCAGGCGCATGGAAACTCCTTGGCGAAGGGAACGACAATGATCGTTATATTATTGGTTATATAGCGCTTGGCAATGGGCAGTGTGTAATGAAACTTGAAGGACAGTTCTGGTTTTCCCATCAAGGTCGGCCTCTGGCCGGGCAGGATCGTATTGAGCTGCTGGCCTGCATCGCCGACACCGGCTCGATCAGCAAGGCAGCTAAAGCGGCGGGCATGAGCTACAAGACCGCGTGGGATGCGGTCGATGCAATGAACAGCAGCAGCGAGCAGCCGCTGGTTGAACGCGCCGCCGGCGGGCGTGGCGGCGGTGGCACTCGCCTCACCGCGGCGGGTGAGCAACTGGTGACGGCCTTTCGTCGTTACCAGCAGGAGCACGCAGCCTTTCTGGCGAAACTCAGCGAAGACGGCAGTCTGGACCCCTATCTTCAGGTCATGAACCGCCTGCGCTTGCGCACCAGCGCGCGCAATCAGTTGTTTGCCCGAGTGACTTCGCTGCAGTCCGATGGCCTGAACGAGCGAGTGGAACTGACCCTGGATGGTGGTCAGGCGCTGAGCGCAGTGATTACACGCAGCAGCAGCGAGCGGCTGGGATTGCGCGCAGGTGCGGAGGTATTTGCGTTGATCAAGGCGCCATGGGTGAAGTTGGCGAGTGCTGCCGAACAGCACAATCGACTGGCCGGTACCGTGCTGGGCCGCGAGCAGGTGGGTGAGCAACTGGCGCTGGAGGTTGAGCTGGCCGGAGGCGTGCTGTTGGTGGCGACGCTGGCCGACGATCTTGCAGTACCCGGGAAAGGTGAGCCAGTCACGCTGTGGATTGACCCTGAGCAGATCATTATTTGCGCACTATAGTGCCAGTAATCACTTTCAACCCGGGGCAAGGAGCTTGCGGATGGCAGCACCCGAGCAGGACAAGAGCGAATCAGGCAAAGCGGCCCCTGTAGCCAGTGGGCATCACTTCCGCTTTTTGCGACCGAACATGCATCTGGATTCGGTGTTTGGCGATGGCTGGTTTGCCCTGCGCGCCGAAGCTTTTGCCCGTTTCTTTGGCACGCCGGTGTTTCTGATTGCGCAGACATTGATTGTTGGCCTATGGATCACGATCAACGTGACAGACCTCGTCAGCTTTGACCGCTACCCCTTCATTTTGCTGAATCTGGCGTTCAGTCTGCAGGCCGCCTACGCGGCGCCGTTGATCTTGCTGGCACAGACCCGCCAGGCCGACCGTGACAAGGCCTCGGCGCAGGCTGATGCGTTGCACCGTGAAGCGCTGGCGCAGGCGAGTGAGCAGCGCGCTGCCCATGCGGCAGAGCAGACCGAGCAGCTGTTGCAGCTGATGGAGCAGAACACCCGACTGACCGAAACTGTTCACCAGCTGAGTCAGCGCATTGAGACGCTGACCAGCGAAATCCATCGTGGGGTTTGTGAGCGCCCTTCTCAAGCCTGACGGCGCGGCAAGCGCAGCACCAGCAAGCCTAGCAGCAGCCCCCAGAAGGCGCTGCCGATGCCCCACAGGGCAAGACCCGAGGCAGTCACCAGGAAGGTCAGAAACGCAGCTTCGCGTTGTGATTCGTCGTGCAGTGCGGTGGCCAGAGCATTCCCGATGGTGCCCAGCAGCGCCAGCCCGGCAATCGCCATGACCAGCGCCTGTGGGAAGGCGGCAAACAGACTGGCAACGGTGGCGCCGAACAGGCCGGTCAGCAGGTAGAAAAAGCCGCCCCAGGCGCTGGCGCGAAAGCGCTGACTCGGGTCCGGGTCTGCGTCCTTGCCGGCGCAGATGGCGGCACTGATGGCCGCCAGGTTGAAGGTATAGCCGCCGAACGGCGCCAGCAGCAGGCCGGTAATGCCGGTGGTGGTCATCAGCGGTGAGGCCGGTAGTTGATAGCCATTGGCGCGCAATACCGCCATGCCCGGTACGTTCTGCGAGGCCATGGTGACAATGAACAGCGGAATGCCGACGCCGAGCAGCGCCTGAATCGACAGTGCGGGCGTGGTCCAGACCGGCTGCGCCAGCGACCAGTTGAGCTGCTCCAGATGCAGCTGCCCGGCCAGTGCCGCCACCAGCACGCCGACCAGCAGGGTGACTGGAATCACGTAGCGCGGGAACACCAGCTTGCCGGCCAGATAGCAGGCCAGCATCAAACCGACCAGCAAGGTCTGCTCCTGCAGCGCACCGAACAGATTGAGCCCGAATGGCAACAGCACCCCCGCCAGCATGGCACCCGCCAGCGAGGCTGGTACCAGGCGCATGATGCGGTCGAACCAGCCCAGCAGGCCGCAGAGGGTAATCAGCGCGGCGTTGAACAGAAAAACGCCAATCGCCTCATTCAGGCTGAAACCGGGCAGGCCGGTGGCCAGCAGCGCGCCACCGGGCGTACTCCAGGCGATCAGCACCGGCGCGCGAAAGCGCAGTGACAGACCGATACTGGTGACCGCCATACCGATACCCAAGGCCCACAGCCAGGAGCTGATTTCCTGCGGTGACGCACCGGCTGCCTCGGCGGCCTGGAAAATGATCACCGCCGAACTGGTGTAGCCCACCAGCACCGCGATAAAGCCGGCGGCGATGTGGGACGGGTTGAACCAGGCCTTGAGCATGTACTGTCCTCGATAATTGGCCGTGCGTTATAGCGCACAATTTGGCGATGCTAGCACTGTGCGCTATAACGCACAAAAGGAAATTGCTATGCTTGGCGGCCCTTCGATGAGCGGACCTGTGATGCAGGAAATCAATCAGTATCTGGCGGCCACCCTGCGGCAGCTGCGCAGCGACCGTGGCTGGAGCCTTGATCGTGCTGCGACTGAGTGTGGCGTGAGCAAGGCGATGCTTGGCCAGATCGAGCGTGGCGAGTCCAGTCCCACGGTGGCGACGCTGTGGAAGATCGCCACCGGATTTGGTACCTCCTTGTCGACCTTTCTTGAGCCCTCGCCCGCCGAGCAGGGTGGTATGACGCTGCGCAGTGCCGACGCAGTACGTCAACGGCCCGCAGCGGACCAGATGCTGATTGCGCCGTTGTTCCCCTTTGATGCGCGCTACGGTTTTGAGCTGTTCGAGCTGACGCTGTTGCCCGGCTACGAGCGGCTGTCGGAGCCGCACAGTGACGGCGTGGTCGAGCATGTGGTGGTGGTGCGCGGTGAGATGGAGCTGTTGGTACAGGGCACCTGGCAGCATTTGAAAGAGGGTGAAGCCGTGCGCTTTGCTGCTGATCAGCCCCACGGCTATCGCAACGCAGGCACGCAGCCCGCGGTCTTTCATGACCTGATCTATTACTCGGCTCAGTCGCGGTAGAACACCTGCACCAGGTGATAGCCAAACTGGCTTTTCACCGGGCCGTGCACCACTTTCAGTGGCTTTTTGAAGATGATCTGGTCGATGGCGCGCACCATCTGACCGGGTCGCACCTCACCCAGATCACCGCCGCGCTTCTTGGACGGGCAGGTTGAATACTTTTTGGCCAGCACGTCAAAGGCTTCGCCCGCGGCGATGCGTTTTTTCAGCGCTGCTGCTTCGGCTTCGGTTTTGACCAGAATGTGGCGGGCCATGGCGACTGGCATGGAGGGGCTCCTGGGGGCGGCAATTACTCGTTCAGCTCGCCGCGCTGGCTCTTGTTGGACAGGCGCAGGCCACGCAGGCTGCGCTTGACGCTCTTGAGGTGGTTGACCAGCTCCGGCCCACGGCGCATTGCCATGCCCATGGCCAGCACGTCGATCACCACCAGGTGAGCGATGCGTGAGGACAGCGGGGTATAGATATCGGTGTCCTCGGACACGTCGATCGGGATGTGCACCTGGCTGATGTCGGCCAGCGGGGTCCGGCTCGGGCACAGGCTGATCAGCGTCGCGCCGGTTTCGACCACCAGACTCGCTGAGTGCAGCAGGTCCTTGGTGCGGCCGGTTTGCGAGATGGCGACGGCGACATCCTCCGGCCCCAAAGTAACGGCCGACATGGCCTGCATGTGCGGGTCCGAGTAGGCGGCGGTGGACACCAGCAGGCGGAAGAACTTGTGCTGGGCATCGCTGGCTACCGCACCGGAGGCGCCAAAGCCGTAGAACTCGACGCGGCGCGCGTGGGTCAGCGCGGCGATGGCCTGCTCAATGGCCACGGCATCCAGACGTTCACGTACGTCCATCAGGGTGGCCAGGGTGGTATCGAAGATCTTGTGCGACAGGGCATCGACGCTGTCGTCCTCGTTGATCGAGAACTGCCCGAAGCTGGCGCCGGCAGCAAGGCTTTGTGCCAGCTTGAGCTTGAGATCCTGAAATCCGCTGCAGCCAATCGCGCGGCAGAAGCGTACGATGGTGGGCTCGCTGACACCGACCTGCTGCGACAGGTCAGCCATGGATGAATGCATCACCTGCGCCGCTTGTGCCAGCACGAAGTCGGCGACCTTGAGCTCGGACTTTCTGAGCAGGTCGCGGCTGGCGGCGATGTGCTGAAGCATGTTCACGGTGGCATGATGTCGGCGGCAGGTGAGGGCAGCGGTGCTGCCAGTTTCCATCCGGTGGTTGAGGCCGGCGGGCGTATAGCTTGTAGTTATACTACAAAAACGCCCATCGTGTGATGCAGGGGAGGGCAGAGCGTGGCTCAGGCGGGTATCAGTTGTGACATCGTGGTCTTCGGCGGTACGGGCGATCTGGCCATGCGCAAGCTGTTGCCGGCGCTCTACTATCTGCACCGTGACGGCCATCTGCATCCCGATACCCGCATTCTCGCGCTGGCCCGCGCCCAGCACAGCCTGGAGAGCTACGGCAAGCTGGTCAAACGGCACGTCAGCCAGCATGTGGCCCGTGGTGACTTTGATGTGGCCCACTGGGAGCAGTTTGCCAAGCGCCTGGACTACCTGTCGCTGGATGTCAGTCAGCGGGTTGCCTTTCCGCGCCTGACCAAGGTCCTGAGCCCCGGTACCGGGCGTGTGCGGGTGTTCTACCTGGCAACCATGCCCGGGCTGTTTGCTGCTACCGTGCAGCATCTGTCGTCGGTCGGGCTGGTTGACGAGCACGCCCGGGTGGTGCTGGAGAAACCGCTGGGCGAGAGTCTGGAAACCGCCAACGAAATCAACGATCGCATCGGTAAGGTGTTCGATGAGACACGGGTGTTTCGTATCGATCATTACCTCGGTAAGGAGGCGGTGCAGAACCTGCTGGCGCTGCGCTTTGGTAATGCGCTGTTTGAGCCGCTGTGGCGCAACGCGCATATCGATCATGTGCAGATCAGCGTGCTGGAAAGCGTGGGCGTTGAGAACCGTGGCGATTACTATGACCGGGCCGGTGCCATGCGCGACATGGTGCAGAACCACCTGTTGCAATTGCTCTGCCTGGTGGCAATGGAAGCGCCGGTGCATTTCGAGCCCGAGGCGGTGCGCAACGAGAAGCTGAAGATCCTCGAGGCCCTGCGGCCGATTACCGGCATGGATGTACAGGACCGCACGGTGCGCGGACAGTACGGTGCCGGTCAGCATGCTGGCGAGCGCATGCCCGCCTATTACTTCGAGAAAAAGGTCGATCACGACAGCAACACCGAGACCTTTGTTGCGCTCAAGACCGAGGTCGACAACTGGCGCTGGGCAGGCGTGCCGTTCTATCTGCGTACCGGCAAGTGCATGGCGCAGCGCAAGTCGGAAATCGTCATCCAGTTCAAACCGGTCCCCCATCGATTGTTCCCGCGCAGTGGCGACAACCCTGAAAACAACCGGTTGATCATCAGCCTGCAGCCCGATGAAGGTATTCGCCTGTCACTGATGGCCAAGTCGCCTGGGCGCGGCATGGGGCTGCAGAATGTGGATCTGAACCTGGATTTTGCCGCCGCCTTTACCCGGCGCCGCTGGGACGCCTACGAGCGACTGCTGCTGGATGTGATCGAGGGTGATGCGACGCTGTTCATGCGCCGTGATGAGATCGAAGCGGCCTGGCGCTGGGTTGATCCGATCATCGAGGGCTGGGGCGACTTTTACCGCTCACCCAAGCCCTATGCCGCCGGCAGCCGGGGCCCTGATGCCGCCGATAGCCTGCTGGAGCGCCTTGGCCACAGCTGGCTCGACCCGCGCTGAACGGTTACTCGAGCAGTTGGATGCTGTTCTGTTCCAGTAGCCGGGTAAAGGCATCTGCCTCGATGGGCCGGCTGATCAGATAGCCCTGCACTTCGTCGCAGCCGTTGGCCTTGAGGAAGTTCAGCTGGCCCTCGTGTTCGACCCCCTCTGCCACCACCTTGAGCGACAGGCTGCGCGCCATGGCGATGATCGCCAGCACGATGGCGTTGTCGGCGTTGGCTGCATCCAGCTCGGCAACGAAGGCGCGGTCGATTTTCAGCGTGCTGATGGGGAAGCGCTTGAGGTAGGCCAGCGATGAATAGCCGGTGCCAAAGTCATCGACCGACAGGCTCACACCCAGTGCCCGCAGCGCGGCAATGTTGTCGGCGACCTGGTCACTGTGCTCGGCCAGCATGCTTTCGGTCAGTTCCAGCTCAAGCAGGCGGGCGGGCAGGTTGTAGCGTTGCAGGGTCAGGCGCACGCGCTCGGCAAAGCCTTCCTGGCGCAGCTGCTGGACCGACAGGTTGACTGACACCGCGACCGACTGCGGCCCCTGATGGCACCAGTGCGCGGCCTGCTCGCAGGCGATATCCAGCACCTTTTGCCCCAGTGCCACGATCATGCCGGTTTCCTCGGCGATGGTGATGAAGTCGCCGGGCATGACCAGCCCTTTGTCCGGGTGCTGCCAGCGCACCAGTGCCTCGGCGCTGCCGATGCGGTCGCTGGCCAGGTGCAGCTTGGGCTGAAAGTGCACTACCAGTTGGTCTTCGTCGATGGCTTTGCGCAGCTGATTCTCCAGTTGCAGCCGTTCCAGGCTGTAGGCGCGCAGCTCGCGGGTGTAGAACTGCCAGCGGTTACCACCCAGATGCTTGGCGTGTTGCATCGCCTGGTTGGCCTGGGTGACCAGCAGCAGGCTGTCGCGAGCGGTGGCCGGGAATACGCTGATGCCGATGGAGGCGGTGGTTACCAGCTCGTGCTCGGCCACCAGCATCGGTTTACGCAGGGCTTCGAGCAATTGGCTGGCCAGCGCGCCGAGTTTCTGTTCATCGTCGGCCTGTTCGACAATCACTACAAATTCGTCTGCCGACAGTCGCGCCAGGGTGTGCTGACTGTCGACCTCGGTGCTGAGCCGGCGCGCCACCTCCTGCAGCAGGCCGTCTGCCACGGCGTGGCCCAGGGTGACGTTGATGTGCTTGAAGCGGTCCAGGTCTATGTGCAGCAGCGCAACCGCGTGGTGATGCTGACGGGCGCGGGCAACCGCGTCTTGCAGGCGGTCGGTAAATAGGCTGCGGTTGGCCAGCTGGGTCAGCGGATCGTAGTTGGTCAGGTACTGCAGCTGTTCTTCGGTCTGCCGGTGGGTGGTCAGGTCGGCGAAGAAGCCAACGTAGTGCGTCAGCTGTCCACCGGCGCTGCGCACGACCGCCAGCTGCAGCCAGATCGGGAACAGCTCCCCGTTGCGGCGGCGGGCAGTCATTTCGCCTTGCCAGCGGTCCTGGTTGTTGAGCAGTTGCTGCAGGTGGAGAAATTGCTGGCGCAGATCATCGCTGCCGCTGATATCCAGAATGTTGTAGCCAACGGCGTCTTGCTGAGCCCGCCCGGTGATCACGGTGTAGGCCTGATTGACGGCGAGGATATCCAGCGTCGGTCCGAGGATGAAAATACCCTCGCTGGTGGCCTCGAACACGGTAGATGCCAGTTGTGCCTGCTCGTCCTGGTGCTTGCGTGCGCTGATGTCGCGGCGGGTGCCTATCATGCGCAGCACACGCCCGTCAGCGGCACGCTCCACTGCGCGCCCGCTGTCCTCTACCCACAGCCAGTGCCCGCCGCTGTGGCGCACCCGGTACTCCATGCGGTAGGCAGCGGTCTGGCTTTTCATGTGTCGAACCAGCGTGCGGCGCACCATGGTGACATCCGCCGGGTGCACCAGTGGGCGCAGATCCTGGCGCATGCTGGGGACGTATTCGTCCGGCATGCCGAACAGCGCGTTGAGGCGCGAGTGGTACACCTTGTCGGTGGTCAGGTCCCAGTCCCACAGGCCCAGTTGGCTGGCCTCCATGGCCAGGGTCAGCTGGGCTTTACTGGCCTGCAAATCGTGGGTGGCCTTTTCCAGCTCAGCAGTGCGCTGGTGTACCCGTTCTTCCAGATCGTCGTGGCTGTCGCGCAGGGACTGCTCCGCGCGGCGGCGCTGGCTTATCTCGCGGGTCAGCTGCTGGTTCAGTTCTTCAGTGTGCTGGTGGGCGTTGCCGAGGTTGCCCAGCAGTGCTTCGTTGCGCAGGTTGGTGACCAGGGCGTTGCGCATGGTCCGATGAATCAGCGCAGCGGCCAGCAGGATAAAGCAGAACATCATGGCGCCGGTCTGCGCCCAGACCAGGCTGCTGGGCGTGCCATCGGCCAGCAGCCAGATCACCGGCGGCAGCCAGGCGGGCAGCATGAAAGAGGCAAAGGCGCTGTAGCGCGGAGCGTAGAGTACGCCGACACAGATGCTGACGCCGCTGGCGATACTGTACATCTGCGCCTGCAGGACAAAGTTGTCGATGGGCGTCAGGGCGATATGTACCCAGCTCAGACACAGGCCGGAGGCGAGGTTACCCAGGTGAAAAAACAGGCTCCAGCGACGTTGCAGGCGCTCTCTGGCAGACGCCTGCCAGTAGCGTCGTACCAGGGCCTGGCGAGTCAGCGCCAGCAGGCCGAGCAGGCCGATCCAGAGCAGCAGGCTGGGACGTGAGCTGTTGGCCCAGGCAAGCGGGCTGATGAGCACGGCGGCTATCAGCAGCAGCCACTGTGGCAGACGTGATTGAGCGTAGAGCTGGTTCAACTGTTGCAGGCGCAGCTCGTCACGGGGAATGGGGCTAAAGGCCGCGGAACCAGAACTCATGCGGCTGCTGTGCTCCGTAGTCCGTTGACGTTGTTTATTGTCATTGTTTTGTCTGTCGGTTCGGCTTGTGTGCCCGCCCAACCTTACACCAGGGGAGGTGCTCGGCACAGTCCCTGGTGTGCAAAAAATAGCTGGCCAAGGTCTCTATCTCGGGAATTCAGCGTAGGCAATCAGCAGCTGGGCTGATGACCGCCGGGTCCGCCAGTCACGGGGCCGGTGACGGGATGGCAGTGGCGCGTGTGCGCCTGTACTGAAATTGCATATTTGAATTCAGCAGGCAGCCCACTAGAATGCCGCGATGGATATTTCCCACCTGCTTAATTCGCTTAACGAAGCCCAGCGTCAGGCGGTCAGCGCCGCCGTTGGTCAGCAACTGGTGCTGGCCGGGGCCGGCTCCGGCAAAACCCGCGTACTGGTGCACCGCATCGCCTGGCTGGTCCAGGTAGAACAGGCCTCGCCCTGGAGCATTCTGTCGGTCACCTTCACCAACAAGGCCGCCCACGAGATGCGCGGGCGGATCGAGCAGCTGCTCGGGATTTCGCCGCAGGGCATGTGGGTGGGCACCTTCCACGGCCTGGCGCACCGTCTGCTGCGGGCGCACTGGCGTGAGGCCGGGCTGGTTGAACAGTTTCAGATTCTCGACAGCGATGACCAGCAGCGGCTGATCAAGCGCGTGATTCGCGAGTTGGGGCTGGACGAAAACCAGTGGGCGCCTCGCCAGGCCCAGTGGTGGATCAACTCGCAGAAGGATGAAGGCTTGCGGCCGCAGCACATCCAGCCAGCGGGTGACCTGTATATGACCACCATGGTGCGCATTTACGAGGCCTACGAGCAGGCCTGTAACCGCGCCGGTGCGGTCGACTTTGCCGAGCTGCTGCTGCGCTCGCTTGAGCTGTGGCGCGACAACCCGGCCCTGCGTGAGCAGTACCGTGCGCGCTTCCGGCACATCCTGGTTGACGAGTTCCAGGACACCAACGCCGTGCAATACGCCTGGCTGCGCCACCTGGCGGGCAATTCACCCAGCCTGATGGTGGTGGGCGACGACGACCAGTCGATCTACGGCTGGCGCGGGGCGCGAATCGAAAACATTCAGCAGTTCCAGACCGACTACCCGAACGCCGAGATGATCCGTCTGGAGCAGAACTACCGCTCTACTGCGACCATCCTCAAGGCGGCCAACGCGCTGATCGGCAACAACGCCGGGCGCTTGGGCAAGGAGCTGTGGACCGACGGCAACGAAGGCGACCCGATTGCCCTGTATGCCGGCTTCAATGAGCAGGATGAGGCGCGCTTTATTGTCGAGCGCATTGAGCAGGGCATTCGAGACGGCCTGAGCCGCAGCGAGATTGCCATTCTTTATCGCTCCAACGCCCAGTCTCGGGTGCTGGAAGAGGCGCTGCTGCGCAGCGGCATTCCCTACCGCATCTACGGCGGTCAGCGCTTTTTTGAACGGGCAGAAATCAAGAATGCCATGGCGTATCTGCGCCTGATGGGCAGTCGTGGTGATGACGGCGCGCTGGAGCGCATCATCAACCTGCCCACCCGTGGCATTGGTGACAAGACCGTCGAGCTGCTGCGCCAGCAGGCACGTGAGCAGGATGTCTCGATGTGGCAGGCGGCCTGCGACCTGCTCGACAACAAGGGCTTGCCGGGCCGCGCCGCCAATGCGGTGCAGGGCTTTATGGTGTTGATCGAGGAGATGGCGGAGCGCGCCGAGGGCCTGCCGCTCTACAGCCAGGCCCAGATCGCCATTGAGCACAGCGGCCTGCTGCGTTTTCACGAGCAGGAGAAGGGCGACAAGGGCCAGGCCCGGGTAGAGAACCTGGAAGAACTGGTGTCCGCCGCCCGTGGCTTCGAGAACGATATGGCCGATGCCGAAGACGAGGGCGACGTGCTGCTGGCGTTTCTCGCGCACGCCTCGCTGGAAGCCGGTGAAACCCAGGCAGACCGCTTTGAAGACAGCGTGCAGCTGATGACCCTGCACAGCGCCAAGGGCCTGGAGTTTCCGCTGGTGTTCATGGCGGGCGTCGAAGAAGGCCTGTTCCCGCACAAGATGAGCCTGGAAGACCCGGGCCGCCTGGAGGAAGAGCGCCGCCTGGCTTACGTCGGCATCACCCGGGCGATGCAGCAACTGGTGATCACCTGGGCAGAAACCCGCCGTCTGTACGGCAGCGAAACCTTCAACAAGGTCTCGCGCTTTGTCCGCGAAATTCCGGGAGAGCTGATTCAGGAGGTCCGACTGGGCAGCCAGGTCAGCCGCCCGTTCGGCCCGGCCAAGGGCGGGCTGTTCGCCAATGAGGCAACAGAAAACACCGGCTTCGCCCTCGGCCAGCGCGTAGAACACGCCCTGTTCGGTGAGGGCGTGGTACTCAACTACGAAGGCCAGGGCGCGCAGGCGCGCATCCAGGTCAACTTTGACGACGAAGGCAGCAAGTGGCTGATGGTGGCTTATGCCAAGCTGCAGGCGCTGTAGCGCCTGCAGCTTGGAGCCGCAAGCTTTAAGCCTCAAGCTGCAAGCGGTTTGTGCGTGCGGGGAGTACTTTGCCAGGTTGGACGAGTCCGGGGCTGATGGCACGCGGTTGTCGGCAAGCTAACCGCGACCACGCGGAACGTCTGTGGCTTCGAATGTTGTTGCAGTTTGGGTAATGCGCTGGAGAGGAGAGCGCGTGTCGGCGCTTCCTACCACAATAAAAGTCAGCAGCGGACAGCTTGAAGCTTGCCGCTTACAGCTTGGAGCTATTAAAGATGGATAGACGTAACTTACTGACCGCCGCTGGCCTTGGTCTTGGGGCGGTGGCGCTGGCTGGGTGCAAGGATGACAGCGCGCCGGCGGGCGAGGCGAGTGGTGCGCCGGAGCAGCGTTTTCGCTGGAAAATGGTTACCTCCTGGCCGGAGAACTTCCCCGGCCTGGGCACCACCGCTCAGCGTTTTGCCGACACGGTGGCGCGTCTGTCTAATGGCCGTTTGAGCATTCAGGTCTTTGCCGCTGGTGCACTGGTACCGGCGCTGGAAGTCTTTGATGCGGTCTCCAGCGGTACCGCCGAGCTGGGCCACAGCGCGGCCTACTACTGGAAAGGTAAGAGCGCTGCAGCCCCTTTCTTCACCGCCGTGCCCTTTGGCATGAATGCCCAGGAAATGAACGCCTGGCTGTACGAAGGCGGCGGGCTGGAGTTGTGGCAGAAGGCCTATGATCCGCTGGGTGTAGTGCCCTTGCCCTGTGGTAACACCGGCGTGCAGATGGCCGGCTGGTTCAACAAGGAAATCAATAGCCTGGACGACTTGCAGGGCCTGAAAATCCGCATGCCAGGCTTTGGCGGCGAGGTGCTGGCGCGCGCCGGTGCTACCACCGTCAACCTGCCTGGCAGCGAAATCTTTACCTCGTTGCAGACTGGCGTGATCGACGCCAGCGACTGGGTCAGCCCCTACAACGACCTGGCCTTTGGCCTGTATCAGGCGGCCAAATACTATTACTACCCAGGCTGGCAGGAGCCCTGCGCCGTGCTGGAGCTGACGGTCAACAAGCAGAAGCTGGCCGAGCTGCCGGATGACCTGCGCGCCATCGTCATCGAGGCTGCCCGTTCAACCAACCAGGCCATGCTGGATGAGTACGGCCGCCGCAACGCCGAAGCCCTGCACACGCTGGTCAACGAGCACGGCGTCGAGCTACGTCGCCTGCCGGACGCCGTGCTGGACCGTCTGCGCGACATCAGCGGTGATGTGCTGGAAGAAACCGCTGCCATGGACCCGCTTAACCGCGAGGTCTGGGACTCCATGCAGGCGTTCCGCGAGCGCATTCAGGCCTGGCACGCGCTGGGCGAGAAGGCGATGTACGATTTGCGCAGCTGAACACGCTCCTGGCGCTAGTCGGCCCGTTCGCCGATGATCGCGGCCGAAGTATTTGTTTTGACCACATGTGGCATTAGTGGGTAAGGTGATTGGCGTTTACAAAAAATCACCTGTCCCACTGGCGCAGTCCTTGCAGTTCGACGTCAGACAGTGCGTGACGACAGCGAGGAATAACAAGATGGTAGACAAGGCGCATCCCGCGTTCAGTGATTGGTGGGCCCGCGAGGGCGACTGGGTAGAAGAGCCCAATGAGCGTCGCGACGGCAACAGCGGCGTCCAGCGACTGACCGATCAAGACCCCACCCTGTATCTCAAACGCCAGACCGGCCATCTCAGCCGCTCGCTGCGTTATCCCCTTGGACGTCCCACTGTGGTGCGTGAAGCCTGGGCATTGGAGGCTTATCGCGCCGCAGGTGTGCGTGTGCCGCAGATCCGCTTTGCGGGTGCGCGCAAGCATCAGGGCCAGTGGCAGGGGCTGCTGGTGACCGAAGAGCTGGGCGATTTCATCAGTCTCGATGAGTGGTATGCCAGCGATGCCAGAGGGCAGCATGGCGAAGCCGTACACCGCCATCTGCTGCGCGAGCTGGCCAGCTGCCTGAGTCTGGCGCATAACGCTGGCCTGCAGCACGGTTGCCTGTACTCCAAACACATCTTTATCCGGGTACGCAGCCGAGGGGTGGAAATCGCGCTGCTTGACCTGGAGAAATGTCGCCGCCGCTGGCGCCGCAGCGCCGCCGTGCGCCACGACCTGAAGCAGCTTTACCGCCACCGTGGGCCGATGCCTGAAGCGGACTGGTTCCAGTTGCTGGAGGATTATCGTCAGGTGGCTGAGATCCTGCCCAGCGAACGCCTGCTGGGTCGCAAGACGCCGGTTCGACCGCATCAGGCCTGAGCGCGGCCCCACCTGTGAGTAACATGCGCATAGCCTTGGCCACCCCGGCCGATGCCGAGCGGGTGGGGCGGCTGTTTGATCTGTACCGTCAGTTCTACGAGCAAGCTGCCGATCTGCCCGGCGCAATTGCCTACCTGCAGGCCCGCTTGCAGAACGGCGAGTCTGTGGTGCTCATGGCGGAGACCGCCGAGGGCCAGCTGGCGGGCTTCTGCCAGCTGTACCCGACCTTCTGTTCGGTGGATATGGCGCCGATTTGCGTGCTTTACGATCTGTTTGTTGCCGCTGACTTTCGTCGTCAGGGTGTCGCAGAGCAGTTGCTGACGGCTGCCGGGCAGCAGTCCAAGGCCCGCGGTGCAGTGCGCATGGAGCTGGCGACGGCAATCACCAATACGCCTGCCCAGCGGCTTTACGAGTCGACAGGCTGGGTTCGTGATGAGGTCTTTTTTCATTACGCCAAAACGCTGTCAGCGGCGGTGAACTGACCTGCGCCAAGGCGGCACCCGGTCTGTGCCGGGAGCCGCGCTGGCTTCGCTCAGTCTGCTGCGTCGGCAAACCGGGCAGCGGCGCTCAGCACCGCCAACACCGATGCAGTCGCAATATTCGGGTGCCGACCAACGCCAAAGCGTGAGCCGGGCACGCCGGGCATGGCTGCCTCAACCATAGCGACTGCCGCGGCGTCCGAACCTGCACCCAGACTGCGCTCTTCAAAACTGTCGATACGCAGTGGCAGACCCAAGGCTGCGACGGTGGCGGCTATCGGGCCGTTGCCCGAGCCGGCGATGGTTCTGAGTGTGCCAGTGTTGTCTGACAGCTCCAGTGCGATGCCTTGACCGTCCGGGTGCCCGAACAGCCGGTGGCTGCGGTAGATGAAGTTGGACTGCGCCTGCGTTGGTGCGAGATAGGTTTGTTCGAAAATTGTCCAGATCTGCTCGCTGCTCAACTCCGTCTCACTGGCGTCAGCCAGCGCCTGAACGATAGCGCTGAACTCGACCTGCATACGGCGTGGCATGCTGATGCCGTTGTCGCGCTGCAACAGAAAGGCGATGCCGCCTTTGCCGGACTGGCTGTTGACGCGCACGATGCTGTCGTAGGTGCGGCCGATGTCCTGCGGATCAATCGGCAGGTAAGGCACGCGCCAAATCGCGCCGGCCTGCTGCGCAGCAAAACCCTTGGCGATGGCATCCTGGTGCGATCCGGAGAACGCGGTGAAGACCAGATCACCGACGTAGGGGTGGCGCGGATGAATCGGCAGGGCGGTGCACTCTTCGGCCACGCGCGCTACGGCGGCGATATCGGAGAAATCCAGCCCGGGCGCGATGCCATGGCTGTAAAGGTTCAGCGCCAGCGTCACTACGTCGACATTGCCGCTGCGCTCACCATTACCAAAAAGACATCCCTCGACCCGTTGGGCACCTGCAAGGATGGCCTGTTCTGCGCAGGCCACGCCCGTACCGCGGTCGTTGTGGGGGTGTACCGAGAGGATGATGTGCTCGCGCCGCTCCAGCCGCCGGTCCATCCATTCGATCTGATCGGCAAACACGTTGGGGGTCGACACCTCCACGGTGGTGGGCAAGTTGATGATCATCTGGCGCTGCGGGCCTGCATCCCAGGTACGGATGGCAGCGTTGCAGACGGCCAGCGACACTTCCAGCTCAGCCATACAGAAGGTTTCCGGCGAGTATTGCAGCACCCACTCGGTTTCCGGGTGGGCGGCCGTCAGCCGTTTGAACAAGGCAACATGGTGCTCAACCATCTTGATGATCTGCGGCACACTCATGCCGAAGACGATCTCGCGCCAGGCGGGCGCCACCGCGTTGTAGAAGTGCACGATCACCCGTCTGGCGCCGGCGACGGCACGCACCGTTTCGCTGATCAGGTCTTCGCGCAGCTGGGTCATGACCATCGGGGTGACATCGGCGGGAATTTGCTGCTCGTCGATGAGCTGGCGCACGATGTCGAAATCTGTCCGCGAGGCGGCCGGAAAGCCGACTTCGATTTCCTTGAAGCCGATGCGCACCAGTTCATGAAACAGGCGCAATTTGCGCTCACGGTTCATCGGCTCAAACAGCGCCTGGTTGCCGTCACGCAGGTCGGTAGACAGCCAGATCGGGGCATGGGTCATGGTGCGCGAGGGCCATTGACGGTCAGGCAGAGCGACCGGGGTGGCCGCGCGGTACTTCTGGGAAGGATCAGTCAACATGGGAAACACTCCAGAGAAATCGTTTGTTCCTGATTCCCCTGGCTTGGCTGAAGCTGACGTCGGTCGGGGTCAGGGGGATTCAGGATGGGTCGTGGCGCACATGGACGCGCGCCGACCCCGACCGAAAATCAGCGGTAGTAGTCGTTGCGAGAGACCGATTGCAGACATGCGTGAATAGACCCGGCAGTGAGATGTGCGGTTGATGGTAGGCTTGCGGGCTTTGTCTATCTACATAAAAATGGACAAATTATTTATCTATATGGACAGGGTGCTAGATGGGCTTTCTCTCTCCTGAACAGGGCGGTCACGCGCTGGATCAGAACCCGCACGGGCTGCCGGTATCCGGTGTGGCGGTTCATTATCCGGCCGGTCATGTGGTGCCTGAGCATCGGCATCCGCAAGGGCATCTGATTTACGCCGACCGTGGCCTGTTGCGAGTGGAAGCGCAAAGCGGGCAGTGGCTGGTGCCTCCCACGGCGGCCGTCTGGCTGCGCGCCGGGGTACCGCATCGGCTGGTGGTGCCGGTTGCGCTGCAGGCGCACGGTCTGTTTGTGCGCGAGGACGTATGCGCGCGCCTGCCTGCTGTCGATTGCGTGGTGCATGTCTCGGGCCTGCTGCGGGAGCTGATCATGGCGCTGAGCCAAAGCGATGCCCCTGCTGGTGCCAGGCGCAGGGAACTGCTCGGCGAGCTGCTGGTCGAGGAGCTGCACGCTCAGCCAGTGCTGCCGCTGCATTTGCCTTGGCCGGCTGGCGGCGCTGACACTGCCCTGCAGCAGGTGTGTCAGGCGCTGGTCGACGATCCGGGCGATTGCGCCACGGCTGCCGAGTGGGCGAGCAGACTGGCCATCGGTGACAAGACATTCCATCGGCGCTTTTTGCAGGCGACCGGTATGACGTTCGGCAGGTGGCGGCAGCAGTTGCGGTTGATGTCGTCGCTGACGCTGTTGCTGCAGGGTATGCCGATCACCCAGGTCGCGCTCGCCAGCGGGTATGACAGCCATAGCGCCTACAGCACGGCCTTTCGTAAACAGTTCGGGCAGCCGCCTTCAGCCTTCGTTGCGAACCGATAGACGTTGTTCTGCAATGCACTGGTTTGACAGTCCGCGCAGCAAACACCTGGCAGGCCAAGCCTGATATGCTCGCGGTGTTTTTCATTTGCCCAAGGGACTGACCATGAACGAGCCTCAATACGCCGGTTTCTGGCTGCGTTTCGGCGCAACCATTATTGATTCTGTGATTTTCGGGCTGATCCTGATGGTGCCGCTGGCGCTGATCTATGGAGAAAGCTACTGGATCGATGAAACCATGGTGCACGGCGTCTGGGATGTGTTGCTCAGCTACGTTGTGCCCTTTATCGCCACGCTCTGGTTCTGGCGCCGCTTTCTCGGTACGCCGGGCAAGATGTTGCTGCGTCTGCGGGTGGTTGATGCACGCACTGGCGAGCCACTGCCGCTGGGCCAGTGTGTGCTGCGCTATATCGGTTATTTCGTGTCTGCCTTGCCGCTGTGCCTGGGCTTTCTCTGGGTGGCCTTTGATTCGCGTAAGCAGGGCTGGCACGACAAGATTGGCGGCAGTGTGGTGATCGTCGAGCCCCGTGAGCCGGTGCGCTTCGAAGGCCGAGAGTAAGGAACGCAAGCATGAGCGTGGCCGAGGCGCCGGTGATTCTGTTCGATGGGGTCTGCAAGCTCTGCAGCGCCTGGGCCAATTTCATCATCGAGCACGACACTGAGCATCGCTTCCGGCTCTGCAGTGTGCAGTCGGCGGCTGGGCAGCGGCTGCTGGGGCAGCACGGCTATCCGACCGATACCTTTGAAACCATGCTGGTCAGCGATGGCGATCGCTGCTTCGAGAAGAGCGCCGCCTTCTTCTTCGTCATGAACCGGCTTGGCTGGCCGTGGCGCGGCCTGCTAGTATTTCGCCTGATTCCGCGCCCGCTGCGTGACTGGTTGTACGACCGCATTGCGCTGAATCGCTACCGGCTGTTTGGCCGATACGAGCTGTGTCAGCTGCCGTCAGCCGATCACGCCCGGCGTTTTGTCGATGAGTAGCGGTGAGTTGCTGAAGCTGGCCCGCTGGTGTCGCTGGATGCTTGCGTTGGTCTTCATCTATCACGGTCTGGTGCCCAAGCTGCTGTTCCTCAGCCCGGTTGAGGTGCAGATGGTCGATGCGGCTGGTCTGGGGTTGAACGCACAGGTCATCTCGCCACTGGCCGGTGCGGCTGAAGTGTTGCTGGGGCTGCTGATTCTGTTTGGCTGGTTCGGTCGCTGGCCGGTACTCGCCGCCGCCGCTGGACTGCTCGGGCTGCTTGGCTATGTGGCGTTGTTCACCCCGATGCTGCTGATCGGGGCGTTCAACCCGGTGACAAGCAATTTG
>CEVI01026430.1_pt1 | contig 51007 bp, 42 predicted proteins | sample 531471 | NCBI WGS metagenome assembly CEVI01 (sample SAMEA2623513, study PRJEB7988) | marine metagenome | isolation source: saline water (ENVO:00002010), including
AAAGAGCCTGAAGTTGACGGTATTTGGGGCGCGGGTAAATACCTGTGTGAAATCTTCGAAGCAACAGCTGAAGAGAAGCTTGAACAGCCTACGTTTATCACTGAATACCCTTGGGAAGTATCGCCACTGGCACGTCGTAATGACAACAACCCGTTCATTACCGACCGTTTCGAGTTCTTCGTAGGCGGACGTGAATTAGCCAACGGCTTTAGTGAGCTTAACGACCCAGAAGACCAAGCTGAGCGTTTTGCAAAGCAAGTTGAAGAAAAAGACGCGGGCGATGATGAAGCCATGCACTTTGACGATGACTATATTCGTGCACTTGAGTACGGCTTACCGCCAACAGCGGGTGAGGGTATTGGTATCGACCGTTTAGCTATGCTATTTACCGATAGCTCAACGATTAAAGACGTTATCTTGTTCCCACATATGAAGCCTCAAGCGCCGAAAGACGCGCAAGAAGCGGGCGAGTAAGAGGGTTAGTAAGCGTAGGCTTTGGCCATTATCGATAAACGTTTAGGCGCTGAGTCTTTAAAGATTTAACGCCTTAATACGCTCTACCATAAGGGTATTCACGGGAACGTGAATACCCTTTTTCTTTGCCATTTCCACAATATACCCATTAATGGCGTCTATTTCCGTTGGCCTGCCGTGAAGCACGTCTTGATGCATACTTGAGTAGTTTTCACCGGTTGCTTTGGCAACGGCTAATACGTGTTCATGAACCTTGGTTTCATTAAAGACAAGCCCGCAGGCATTGGCGACGTCTACAAACTCTTTACAAAGCGCGCGGCGAACATCGCTAAATTGACTGTCCAATATGTGTTTATTCTGAATATGATTAAGTGCGGTGAGCGGGTTAATCACCATATTGACGGAGAGCTTTTGCCATAGGGCGTGCACAATATTGTCTGGCGTAGAAACAGGGGGGAATGCGTTGTGCAAAAGGTTTATTGCGTCGGAGAGTAGTGGGGAAAGACGGTTGCCTTTATTGGGCGCACCAATTTGCGTGCCACCTTGTCCAGAATAGGTAATAAAGGCTTTGCCCTTATCGTCTATTTGTTTGAATGCACCGTGGCTTGTGGTGGCCAATAACAGTGGATAATGCGGGCCTAAAATCTGCTGGGCTATTTCCCAACCGCCCATGCCGTTGTGCAACAAAACGAGGGCAGGGGAATGAACCAAATAAGGCCGCCAATAGGACAATGCCGATTCCAGCTGATACACCTTCAAAGGAAGCACCAATACGTCGTTTTTTGCCAGCACATTGGCTTGTGCTGTTTGCATTGATAAAGGCACCTTGCTGTTATCTAGCCACCTAGCGTAATAAGGAATATTCGCCATGGTTCGTGGATATCGTTGGTAGGCAAGGTGTTGTCGCTGGGCACCTGCCGCTAGCAAACTGCCAATGGCGCCGGCACCAACAATATGTAGGGTAGGGTTAATGCTCGTCATTGTTTTTGTTTAATGATGTAAACGCAGGCTTTTCACTGATGTGCTGGTATTTATCAGGCACCACTGGCCAAGGAAGTTGCTCTGGCTGACTCACCGAAGCTAGCCAAGTTTTTACCTGCTCGTCATCAAATTCGCTACCTTGGCAAAGCGGTGCCTCTACTCTGATTGTTTGTGTTTTTAATGGCAGCGTTAAAACCGCAGCGTGCAAATATAGACGGTCAGCGTGGCTATTTTGCCCTTTGTCGCCATACAGAGTATCACCAAGAATGGGAGCTCCTAAACTTTTTAACGCCACGCGTATTTGGTGAGTTTTTCCTGAATAGGGTTTCACAATAAAACCCCGCAAACCCGGTCTAGCAGACTGGCTAAAAAACTGAGTGATTGCAGGGTTATCGGTGGTTTTTAATAAAATGTGCTGCCCGTTACGGCGATTTTTCATATCGCCAATCACAGTACCTTGCTTCTTCTTGGGCTTGTTATTGCTTAACGCTAAGTAGTACTTACTTACTCTGCGTTCAGCAAAAAGCGCCCCAATTTCGGCGGCGGTAACGTCATTTTTGGCTAAGCATAAGCAGCCTGACGTCCCAGTATCGAGTCGGTGACACAGAAACAGCTTATCTAACGAGGTTTGCTCTCTAAGTAAGCTGACGATGCCCTTGGGCGGCTGGTCTGGGTGATGAGAGGGGAGAGCATCACTGTCGTGCATTGCCACGCCAGCAGGCTTGTTGACGATGAGGATATTTTCATCGTCAAACAATATTGGAATCATTGCAGGCTCTATTTTTCTAAATGTTCAATGGCTTCTTCGTAGTCTAGTTCGTCTACCGCATCTTCCACTGCTTGGCGCGTGTCTGCAGGTAGCGCTAAGGCATCTAACCACTCGTCTAGCTTCGATTGTGAGATGAACTCGCTGGCTCTAAGTGCAGCAATAAGCTGAGCTTTGGCTTGTGAGGCCACCGCGCTGTCTACTGCAGGTTTTTCTTCTTTCACCGCATCGGATGAAAGTGCTGCAATGGCGGCCAGTGTTTCGTTTAATAATGCAATAAACTCAGGGTAACCTGACGGCAAGGTTTTTTCATTCCTTACGCTGCTTTCCACGGCTTTGCTAGCATTGTGCAGCGCGAAAAGCCCCAGGTTGCCTGTTACACCCTTAAGGGTATGTACCAGCGAATACGCTTTATCAAACTCACTCGTTTTCATGAATGACTGTAAATCATCGTCTAAACCACGATATTCGTCTGAAAACTTATTTAGTAAGGTTAACAACAGTGTTTTATTACCACTAAGCTGAGACATTCCGAATTCAATATCTAAGACTGTTGCCGACTGATCCATGTGTGTTCCTTTAAACTGTGATGCGTTAAGTGTATTTCAGAAATGCACAAATTAATAGAATCATAGCAAGCCAATACAAGTAAAGCGCTAAAAAGTCTGGTAATCTTCGGTGAATTGTCGGGCTAAAACGACTAAAAAAGCGTGTGTCGAAGCGTCACACACTAGACGTACCATAGAAGGATGAAGCATGTCAGTAATGCGGGCTACACGTATTTTCACCGTGTTTATTGTTTTTTGTAGTTTGGCAGCTTGTCAAAACACAAGTGATAAAAAGGGCGACAAGGGCGAAAAAGACACCACGGCAGTGACTATCGCCTATGAAAAGTATCAATTAGATAATGGCCTTACGGTTATTTTACATGAAGACCATTCAGACCCCCTAGTGCATTTTGATGTGACTTATCATGTGGGGTCTGCCAGAGAAGAGGTGGGGAAATCTGGCTTTGCCCATTTCTTTGAGCACATGATGTTTCAAGGCTCTAAGCACGTCGCCGATGAACAGCACTTCAAAATAATCACTGATGCAGGTGGCAGCCTAAATGGTTCTACCAATACCGACCGTACGAATTATTACGAAACAGTACCGGCAAACCAACTTGAAAAAGTATTGTGGTTAGAGTCAGACCGCATGGGGTACTTGTTAGAAGCGGTAAATCAAACCAAGTTTGAGAACCAACGTGAGACCGTTAAAAACGAACGTGCGCAACGTGTCGACAACCAACCTTATGGACTAAGACACGAACTTAACGGTGAAGCTATGTACCCTGAAGGGCACCCCTACTCTTGGATGACCATCGGTTACGTAGAAGACCTAGACAGAGTGAATGTTAACGACCTAAAAGCATTCTTTAAGCGTTGGTATGGCCCAAATAACGCTGTGCTTACCATCGGTGGCGACATTGATGTGGCCAAAACAAAAGCGTGGATTGAAAAATATTTCGGTGAAATCCCCCGTGGACCAGCAGTAGAAGAACCTGAACCTCAGCCGGTTACGTTACCGGAAACGCGGTATATGACCCTAGAAGATAAAGTGCATCTTCCGTTACTGCAAATTACGTTTCCTACGGTATATGCCCGTCATCCAGACGAAGCTCCCCTTGATGTGCTAGCCGATATTCTCGGTGGTGGAAAAACCTCATTGTTTTACAAAAACCTAGTGAAAGAAGGTTTAGCGGTGCAAGCGGTTGTTTCTCACCCTTGTCGAGAGCTGGCTTGTGAATTCCAGTTACTCGCACTCGCCAACCCAGCAAAAATATCTGCATTGAGCGACTTAAGAAAGGTCATTAACACCACCTTGGCTGAGTTTGAACAACGGGGTGTGAAAGCTGACGACCTTGCGCGTACAAAGGGCAGTATTGAAGCGTCAACAGTGTTTGGCTTACAAAGTGTCGCAGGCAAAGTTTCAACCCTTGCTTCAAACGAAACCTTTCACCAAAAAGCAGATTTGGTGTCTGAAGACATTGCAAGGTACAACGCAGTAACGGCCGTCGATGTTATGCGTGTATACAAAAAATACATTAAAGACGCCAATAGCGTCGTATTAAGTGTGGTACCTCAAGGGCAGCCGCAGCTTGAAGCCGCGAAGCCCAATTTCCAGCGCCCGGTAAGAACACTTCCTGAGCCTAGGGATACCACAGAAGATCAGCTTAGTAACCTGACAACCCCTGAATCAAGTTTCGACAGAACCATAGCACCTGAAGCGGGTGATGTTCCTGTGGTGAATGTACCTGACTATTGGCAATCAAAACTAAGTAATGGCATGGACGTGTTAGGTGTCACTATGGATGAAACGCCCACGCTGACCATGACAATAAGCATGGATGGTGGGATGCTACTCGATCCGAAAGGCAAAGAGGGTGTTGCCTATTTAACGGCGCTTCTCATGAACGAAACCACACAAAACTCCAGCAACGAAGAGTTAGCAAATGCGTTGGCAAAACTTGGTAGCTCTATTCGTTTCAGTTCAGCCGGACGCTACTCGCAAGTGTACATTTCCTCGTTAACCAAAAACATTGAGCCAACGTTAAGCTTATTGAAAGAAAAGCTCTTTTCCCCAGCATTTTTGCCCGAGGATTTCGCACGCATGAAAGAGCGGGTGATTCAGGGTCTTCAGCAACAAGCTAAAACCCCATCAAGTTTGGCAAGACGGGCGCGGGATTTGGTGCTCTTTGGCGGCCACAACCGGGTAAGTTTACCTGATGAAGGCACCATTGCTTCTATCCAAAGCATTACATTAGATGATGTCAAAGACTTCTACGCTAAGTACTACTCTCCCAGTAAGGCCAGCGTGGTCGTGGTTGGCAATTTACCCCAACAACAGGTAATGAAAAACCTTGCATTTATTGGTCAATGGCAAGGGCCTGAATACAGTTTCGAAGACTACAAAGCGTTTCCAGAATACGATACGCGCAACATTTTCTTAGTCGACAGCCCCTCAGCGGTGCAATCCATTGTTTATGTGGTTCAACGGGCGCTCGCCTACGACGCCACGGGCGACTATTTTAAAGCCAGACTGATGAACTTCCCATTGGGAGGCGGGTTTAATAGCCGAATTAACCTTAATCTTCGAGAAGACAAGGGCATCACTTATGGGGCAAATAGTGCCTTTTTAGGTGGGAAAACCTTGGGGTGGTTTGAAGTGAGTGCGGATGTAACCGCAGATCAAACCCAAGTCGCCATTAACGAGATGTTTGCCGAAATAGAAAACTATATTGAGCAGGGGCCAACTGACGATGAGCTTAAATTTATGCGCAATGCGTTTACGCTAAGTGACGCGCTAGAGTTTGAGACCCCCACCAGTAAAGCAAGGTTTCTTCGCCAGCTACAAAATTACAACTTGTCTAAAGATTACCGAAAAGAGCAAGTTCGCATTATTCAAAACATAACCAAAGATGAGATTAAAGCATTGGCTTCGCGCTACCTGATAGACGATAAAATGCAAATCATTGTAGTGGGAGATAAAGCATCGTTACTGCCCCAACTGCAATCACTTGGCATGCCGATAATTGAATTATCGGTAGAGGCGAACCACAAAGAAGCGCTAAACTAATACTTAATTCGCATTAGGTTAATCGCTTCCACTTGATTTTAATTTGCTGTTCCCCCATAACGGGGGGAACAACTACGCTATGGACTTGAACATTGACAGTAAACTCATCTTGTTTCGACGAGCGCCTGAATGCGCTTAAATCACCTGAATTTTTATCTTCTCTTAAGCAAATAAAGCGAGGCGTTGAGCGTGAAGCGCTGCGAATAAAAAGCAATGGTGAGTTGTCACAAGCGCCACACCCAAAAGCGTTAGGTGCGGCACTAACTCACGAGTCGATTACCACAGATTTCTCAGAGTCGTTACTTGAGTTTATTACACCGCCAGAAAGCCGTGCTGCAGATACTATCGCCCAATTAAAAGACATTCACAGGTTTACTATCGATAATATTGATGGGGAGCAAATATGGCCCCTGAGTATGCCGTGTTTTATTGAAGATGAGTCGCAAATACCCATTGCCTATTTTGGTGAGTCAAACGTGGGTAAAATGAAGCGGGTTTACCGAGTAGGACTTAAAAATCGGTATGGCAGTATGATGCAAGCTATTGCTGGCGTACATTTTAATTTTTCATTTTCCGATTCATTTTGGGCATTATGGGCGCAACTTAATGGAAAAGATCATAGTCAGGAACAGACATCAGAAGACTATTTTTCGTTAATTAGAAACTATCGCCGTTTTTGCTGGCTTATTCCTTATCTATACGGTGCTTCACCCGCATTGTGTGGCTCATTTCTCGCGGGTAAAAGTCACGGGCTACCGTTTAAAAAAGTGGGTCAAGGCACTTACTACATGCCCTATGCTACTTCATTGAGAATGAGCGATTTAGGGTACACCAGCGCCGAACAATCATCGCTAAAAATCTGTTATAACAAACTCGATAATTATGTTGCCTTACTTCGTGAAGCGATGGGGACACCTTCTTCTCGATTTAGTCAGTTTGCTGCAGGAGAAGAGGGTAATTATCAGCAGTTAAGCCGCAATATATTGCAAATAGAGAACGAGCTTTATTCTCCTATTCGCCCTAAGCAACCCACTCAGTCTATGGAAAAGCCCACTGATGCATTAGTAAAACGGGGCATCAATTATATTGAAGTGCGGGCGTTAGATGTTAATCCGTTTTCTGCTATTGGAATTAGTGAAAGTCAGTTTCATTTTCTTGATGTGTTTTTACTCAGCTGTCTTCTTATGCCAAGTGAAGCGCTTGATGAGTCTCAGCTGACTGAAGCAAAAGACAATATGAACAAAGTGGTATTGGAAGGGCGAAACCCAGAGTTAAAGCTGCTTCAAGGTGGGGAGGAGATAAGCTTACCCGCTTGGTGTGAAACCCTATTCGCACAATTTAAGCAAGTAGCCGCTTTACTCGATACCGCTAATGAAACCGATAAATACATGGCAGCGGTAGACGAAGAATGGCAAAAAGTAATAGACCCAGCTAAAACGCCATCAGGCGTGCTATTGAATGCATTGCTTAAAGACGACAAAGATAATAGTGTATTCGGGTTAGAACTTGCAGAGCGTTACAAAGCGGAGATGGCGGGCTATGCTTATACCCATACCGACGCAGACGCTTTTCAAGCTGCTTCACAAGCTTCCCTTGATGCCCAAGCCGATGTTGAAGCTGCAGATAGCAAAGACTTCGATAGCTTTATTCGTGATTACTTTAACGAACCGCCAGCAAAAAAAAATGCCTGACAAGTGTCAGGCATTGAAAGGTTCCAGGGAAACACACATTTTACTAGAACATTAATTAAGACAAGTCATGCATCAAAAGTTCAAACCGTGGGTTCTTTTTTTAGCGACATTGGTCGTTGTTTTTCCGCTGCTCATCGCTGGGTGCGCCACCACGCCTCCTAAGGACATTAGTAACCTTTGCGAAATTTTTTACGAGAAAGACGATTGGTACGACGCTGCCGCTGACGCACGGGATAAATGGGGCGTTCCTATTCACATTCCAATGGCAATGATGTATCAGGAAAGTTCGTTTAGACATGATGCCTTGCCTCCCCGAGATTATGTATTTTTTGGCTTAATTCCGTGGGGCCGCGTGAGTTCTGCTTATGGTTACTCTCAAGCTAAAACACCAACATGGGCAGATTATATTCGCGAAACGGGAAATCGCGGTGCAGATAGAGACGACTTTGAAGATGCTATCGACTTTATGGGCTGGTTTATCTATAAGTCTCAAAAAGTTAATGGTGTGTCTAAATGGGACGCCTACGCGCAGTACCTGAATTACCATGAAGGCTGGGGGGGATACAAACGCAGAAGTTATGACAGAAAGCCTTGGTTAAAAAAGGTGGCAGCGAAAGTAAAAGCACGTTCTTTGCGTTACGCAACCCAACTTAAAACCTGCGAAGAAGACTTGCAGAAAGGCTGGTTTATGAAACTGTTTACCTAGCCTTTACCCTGCGCGAATTAACTTTCTATACCGCTTAATCTCTCACACGCCCCACTGCATGATCCCGCGGACACTGTTCTAAATCGGACAGTCAAAAGTGTCCGCTGCGGACACTTTTCTATTTCCTGTATTTAAAAAATCACTATTTATCAGTGCGTTAAATTATGGCATGTAAATCGTATTAGTCGTTGTAAGAAAAATAAAACGGCTAATGAGCGTACGTGTTCTTGTGTAACTGGATTGCATTGACTCGCAACAAGGTAAGCAAGGGGCTATGTCTGTTAGCGAACCCATTCACTATTCAGAGGGCTAGACCATGATGATGATGCTTTTTCACTACATAAGTCTTCCAATTTTGGTTTTGATTGTTGGCTTGGTTCTCGCCAATGTCGAAAAACAAGGGATATAGGGCAACGCGATGATTAAGGATACAAGTAGTCAAGATGTCGTGGTAAAGCAGCAGCGTCGCCGCACGCCTTGGATAGTTTTTAGTGTGTGTGTGATTGCCATTGTCTGCATGGGGTACGTGGCCGTTTCTGCGCCTCCTGCGGCTATTTCTGTAGCGAAAGCCTCATTAAAAGTACACAAGGTGTCAAAGGGCGACTTGGTCCGAGATATTGTGACCACGGGTAAAATAATTGCCGCTAACGCGCCGCAGGTTTATAGCCCAGAGCAAGGCTATGTGTTACTCAAAGTGACCCCCGGGGATTTTATTGAAGTGGGAGACACTGTGGCCATTGTTGACTCCCCTGAATTGCAAAGCAACCTGAAACAGGAGCAACTGGTACTTGCGAGCTTACGCAGCGATCTCGCCAGACAGCAATTGGATGTTAGGCGTCAAACGTTACTACTTAACAAGCAGGCAGATTTGGCAAAAGTTGAACTTGATGCAGCAATGCGTGAAGACAAACGGGCGTCCTTATCCATTCAAAACCACCTTATTAGCCAAATTGATTTTGAAGAGGCACAAGATAATTTAGCGCGAGCGAAAGTGACCCACAAGCATGCGCTTGCCGAAATTGAACTGGCAACCGATACCCTGGCTTTTGAGCTTAAAACCACCGAAGAGAAAGTGGCTAGGCAGGAGCTAGTGGTAGTAGAACTAGCCCGTCAATTGGCCAATTTGCAGATAAAGGCCACTGTGTCTGGCGTGGTGGGGAATGTGCGTATTCAACCCAATGCCCTGGTTGCCAAAAACGAATTACTCATGACACTAGTGGACCTTTCCGCCTATGAAGCACAGCTTAATGTGGCCGAAAGCTACGCCGGTGATCTTGGTATTGGCATGGACGTTGAGCTCACCATGGGAGGGCAAACAGTACTTGGTACTCTGGTTTCTATTTCGCCAGAGGTGGTAGAACGGCAAGTCACAGCAAGGGTTCGCTTTCCTGAGAACAGTGTGCAATCTATTCGCCAAAATCAGCAGGTATCTGCTCGCATTCTGCTGGAAAACAAAACAGATGTATTAAAGGTGGCGCGAGGTAGCTTCTTGCAGGCAGGGGGACATACGGCCTATTTAGTGAATGGCGATGTAGCTGAACGTGTGGCTATTCAAATAGGGGCAACCAGTATGCGCGAAATAGAGATTTTAGGTGGCCTGAATGAAGGCGACGAAATAGTCATTTCTAATTATGAAAAATTTAACCAAGCGCCTTCGGTGCTGTTACGCTAAAAAAAGGAACACACAATGTTAACCATGCACAACGTAGGCAAGATATACCAAACAGACAGTGTACAAACCCATGCATTAAGAGATTTTTCTCTTACGGTGAACGAAGGCGAATTTATTGCGGTAACGGGGCCATCGGGTTCGGGGAAAACCACCTTTTTAAATATTGCAGGGTTATTAGAACCCTTTACGTCAGGGCAATATACATTAGACGGTATAGACATTGGTGGTTTGTCTGATAATCAGCGCGCGGATATTCGCAACCAAAAAATAGGCTATATTTTTCAGGGTTTTAACCTAATTCCTGATTTAAATATTTACGAAAATGTGGAAGTGCCTTTGCGATACCGTGGGGTACCAGCAAAAGAGCGTAAAGTGCGAATTTTAGAATGTTTAGAACAGGTGGGGCTAGCTAGCCGCGCCAGGCACTTACCTCAGCAGCTATCTGGTGGGCAACAACAACGGGTGGCGATAGCCAGAGCGCTCGCCGGAAAACCCCGTTTTTTGCTGGCAGATGAGCCTACGGGTAATTTAGATACCCTTATGGCGCGCCAAGTTATGGAGTTATTAGAAGAGATTAACCAAAATGGCGCCACTATCGTTATGGTCACCCACGACCCTGAATTAGCCCGTAGAGCCCCTCGCAACATTCAAGTGGTAGACGGGGAATTGGCCGATTTAACCTTTTATCAAGGGAAGCCAGCAACGTCTGCCTCAGACCCTGAAAAAAGCGCCCACGAAAGCGTAGTGGGAGGCTAATATGTTTCTTCACTATATCGATTTAAGCATCAGAAGTATCAAGAGTACGCCTGTAATCAGCGTATTAATGGTGTTTGCCATTGCAATAGGTATTGGCTTAACCATGACAAGCCTTTCTGTGTTTCACATGATGTCGATGGATCCTATCCCTCATAAAAGTCAGGCCATTCATTTTCCTCAGTTAAACATTATGGATGAAGGCGGCGAATGGCATACAGATGATAATATTCCTTACCAACTGACTTATCAGGATGCCATAAACCTCTACAACGCAGACGCAGACTTTCCTAGAAGCCCGAGTTTTCGTAGTGGTTTTTCGGTGCACCTAAATACCCCTGACGTTAAGCCTACCATGGAACCTGCCCGTCTTGTTTATCAAGAGTTTTTCTCTATTTTTGAGCGGCCCTTCATTTTTGGGGCGCCTTGGTCGAAGGAAGAACAACAAAGCAAACCCTATGTCGTGGTTATTTCCGAATCCATTAACAACCGCTTATTCAATGGCCAGAACTCAGTGGGCAAATCCATCTATTTAGACAATAAAAGCTATCGTATTGTCGGTGTGGTTGAAGACTGGGATCACCACATTAAGTATTACGACTTAAATAACGGTGCGTTTAATAGCCCAGAAAAACTTTATGTGCCTTTTTCTATTGCGCCTTTAGAAGAAATAGGGACGTGGGGAAATACCAATGGGTGGAAACACGAAACCTTAAATGGCTACCAAAGCTTATTGCAATCTGAATTGGTCTGGGTGCAATTTTGGGTACAGCTTAATACGGCGGCCGAAAAAGAAGCGTTTAGTGCGCTGATAATGGCCTATATGGAAGATCAGCAATCGAAAGGCCGGTTTAATCGCGATAATTTGCAATACGCCCTTCGTAACGTCACCGAATGGTTAAAATACAATCAGGTGGTCTCAGAGGACAATCGTATTCTCGTTGGCTTGAGCTTTATGTTCTTGCTTGTCTGTGTGGCGAATATATTGGGCTTATTACTGGCTAAATTTCTAAAACGAGCGCCTGAGGTTGGCGTACGCCGCGCCCTTGGCGCCAGTAAGAAGCATATATTTGCGCAGCATATTGTGGAAGTGTCGGTTATTGGCTTAGCCGGTGGCATTTTGGGTATTGTGATTGCGCAACTTGGTCTGTGGGGCGTTCGTACTACCAACAGATATTATGAAGCCCTAGCTACCATGGATGTCTCTATGCTGTTAGCGGCGCCTACCATTGCCTTAATGGCAAGTTTCATAGCGGGTTTGTACCCTGCATGGCTGGTGTGTAGAACCCAACCTGCCATTTACCTCAAAAGCCAATAGGAGCGTATCATGCTAGAAATTAAACCTATATTTAATGCACTGCGTCGCTCAAAAGTGGGGGCTATTTTATTGTTTTTACAAATAGCGCTGACAACGGCTGTGGTCAGCAATGCCGCATTTATGATTAACGATCACCTGTCGTATTTAAAAGAAGATACCGGCTTTGTGCAGCAGGAGATATTTAGCTTTGGTCTTATGACATTTGGCAAAGACATCGATTTGCACCAACAAGCAGAACGAGATGAAGACATGATTCGCCGTATTCCAGGCGTGATAGATGCCGTGTTTATCCAAGCGGTACCGTTAACAGGAGGCGGTTCGTCCACCTCAAGTCATCTACGCCCACCGCCAGAAGAATCGAAATCATTGTCACTGGCCTACTACAACGCCGATGAACATACACTTGACACCTTTGGGGTTACCTTGCTGGAAGGGCGGAATTTTCGGCCGGAAGAGGTGGTTATTGGAAGCGATTTTGACGGACATGGTCCCAACACCGTTATTGTTTCTCAAGCCTATGCGCAAGAGATGTTTGAAGGTGAATCGGCACTGGGTAAAACTATTTATGTGTCGAGCCGGCCGCTAGAAATTATTGGCGTGGTTGAGACAATGAAAAGCCCCTGGCCGAGAGGCGATCGAAGTAGCAGAACCAGCATTATTCCTTTTATTAATGTGCAAAATTTTCACCGCGTGATGGTGAGAACCGAGGCGTCTGAGCGCGACAGTGTGATGAAGGTGATTGAAGACAAAATGCTAAGTCAGTATGACCAGCGGGTGATAATCAATATTAGGGGGCTGGAGGAAAGCAAAAACAGTTACGATGCCACCGATGTGCTGATGATGCGTATGTTGATGGTTTTAGTGGTTATTTTAGTGCTAGTTACAGCGCTGGGTATTCTTGGCCTTACGCAATTCAATATTAGTAAACGGACGAAGCAAATTGGTACACGTCGGGCATTAGGGGCGAGAAAATCGGATATTATTCGCTATTTCTTAGTAGAAAATGCCATGATATGCACGGTAGGTTTGGTAATAGGGTCATTTGCGGCGTTCTTTTTAGGGCGCGTATTAATGAACGCCTATTCCATTAATGCCCTAGAAATGCAATTTGTTATCGGTACGGCTGTGGGAATATGCGTAATGAGCTTACTCGCCGTTATTGTGCCGGCAATGCGTGCCGCCAATATTTCACCGAGTATCGCCACTCGTAGTATATAAGAGCGCAGATGAATGAAAAAAATCTTAATTGTTGATGACAACGCTGCGGTGTTGGAAGCCTTGTCATTACTTTTAGAAATCCACGGCTACCAGGTTGTTACGGCTAGTACACCGAAAGAGGCGTTACAAATCGTAAACTATCAAGCGATTAGCCTGGTGCTTCAGGACATGAATTTCAGCGCCGATACCACGTCTGGCGAAGAAGGCAAAACGCTGTTTTTTGCGCTAAGAGAGCTAAACCCTCTATTGCCGATTATCCTTATTACCGCGTGGACCGAATTGGAGCATGCGGTGGCGTTGGTGAAAGCCGGCGCTGCAGACTACATCCCAAAGCCGTGGGATGATGTGAAGTTAATCACCACTGTAAACAACTTAATCGCCCTCGGTGAAGCCTCGGCCACTCATCAATCAGTGAAACAGCAGTCTACCCTTTACGATAGCGCTAAACAGGCCGCTCGCAGTGTGGGATTGGTGTATGAAAGCGCAGCAATGCAGCGAGTGGTAGATATGGCGTTGCAGGTGGCCAAGTCCGATGTACCCGTGCTTATAACAGGGCCAAACGGTAGCGGCAAAGAAAAAATCGCCGAACTCATACAGTCTCAATCCCCGTTGCGTCATGCGGCTTTTGTTAAGGTCAATGCGGGTGCGCTGCCTCAAGAACTGATTGAAGCTGAATTGTTCGGAGCTGAAGCCGGCGCATTTACCAGTGCGAACAAGTCCAGAATAGGGCGCTTTGAAGCCGCTAACGGGGGCACGCTATTTTTAGATGAAATTGGTACCTTACCCTTATCGGGGCAGGTCAAGCTGTTGCGCGTATTGCAAACCGGCGAGTTTGAAAAATTAGGCTCGGTAAAAACTCAGCATACCAACGTGCGTATTATCTCGGCCACGAACGCAGATTTAGCCAGTGATATCGCAAACGGGCATTTTCGTGAGGATTTGTTTTATCGCCTTAATGTTATCGAAATTAATGTGCCCCCACTTAGCGAGCGGGGTGACGATGCGTTGGCGCTGGTTCAACACTTTTTGCCTAACCGGGAAATTAGTTTAACGGGAAAGCAGGCCATTACTCAATACCCTTGGCCCGGTAACGTGAGAGAGCTAGAAAATGCATGCCGCAGAGTGGATATCTTACATCCGCATGGCCCGTTAAATGCCGACGCGTTTGGTTTACCCAGTAGCCATAGCGAAGACACCGTTTTGGTTAAAGCCGGAAGCGAGCCTACCGAAGCGGAAATTCAAGCCGCCTTAGTGCGCTACAATGGGGTAATTGCGCAAGTGGCGAAACATGTAGGGCTGTCGCGACAGGCGCTTTACCGGCGACTCGATAAATACAAAATAAGCTATAAATCGTGAAATCTATTAGAACCAAGCTGGTAGCAGCGTCACTGAGTGCGACGGCTATAGGGTTGTCGCCTATGCTCTATCTGGCCCCGCTGTTTCTAGGGGTGAAGATACTTTGTGTGCTGGGTGCGCTTGGGCTATGTGCCATTGTTGTGTACAAGGCCACTGAATCGATGAGCCAGAATATTCAAGCGTTAGAGGTAGGGTTACTCAACTTTAAAGACGGGGAATATGCCGCCACATTGGCATGTTCCACCACCGACGAATTCGCTCATCTCTGCGCCCTTTACAATGCATCCGCGCAATCACTTCGCAAAGAAAAGCAATGGTTGCATCAGCGGGAATTAATGCTCGATAAAGTATTGCAAAGCTCACCTGATGTATTGCTATTAGTGAACGATAAAAACGACGTGGTGTTTAGTAACCATCGAGCCAGAGACTTTTTTGCGGTAAATCAGCGCCTTGAAGGGCTTTCTTTGCCCCGTTTGCTTTCAAAGCAACCCCATGCCTTAAGTGAAGTCATGCTAGACAGCCGCGAAGGGTTGTTCACCTTACCGCAAGATGAAAAGGGCGTCGAAACCTGGCATTTGGCGCAGGGCACATTTTTACTTAATAACCAGCAGCACACCCTTTATATTCTCAAGCAAATGACCCGCGAGCTAAACCGTCAAGAAGTATCAGTTTGGAAAAAAGTGATCCGCGTGATTAGCCATGAACTCAATAACTCGTTAGGGCCAATATCCAGTTTGCTACATAGCGGAAAAATCGTCGCCAATCAAAACCAAGACCCCCGTTTAGAGCGGGTGTTTCTTACCATCGAAGAAAGAATTGCTCATCTTAATCAATTCGTCCAAGGCTACGGAAAGTTCGCTAAGTTACCCACACCTGTGTTTGCCCCCATCGAGTGGGCAAGTGTGATAGCACAGTTAAAACAGCAATATGAATTTACCCTGGATATGCCAACGCCGGTGAATTTGCACGCCGATGCCGTGCAAATTGAGCAATTACTCATTAACTTGTTAAAAAATGCCCATGAAGCGGGTGGTTCACCAAGGGACATCCACTTAGTCATTAAACAGCAGAATTCCCACGTGGTATTAGAAGTGTTAGATGCTGGCAAGGGCATGAGCGAACAGGTGATGACAAATGCCCTTGTACCTTTTTATTCTACCAAAGCGAATGGCAGCGGATTGGGGTTGGCCTTGTGCCGTGAAATATGTGATGCCCATGGCGGCCACCTTGTTATCCAAAACAGGCAGCAAAAAGGGCTATGCGTAAGGGTTATTTTCGACGGCGATGCAGGCAGGTAAACCTAGGTTACAGTAGATTTTAAAAAAAAGGGGGAAGACAGGCGTCTTCCCCCTACGACGCTAAGCCAAGACCGTTTTTTACCCAACGTCGAACAGGCAGGATCTACTTTATTGAAAATGAGAATGATTTGCAATAACTTTTTGCGAATTATTTTCACGGTCTCCTCTCGCCCGTTTTTTCATGGAAAAATCGGCATAACAGGTAGGGCAGGAGACCCAATGCATTTTCTTTTAAGTAGTCATTCGCTAATAAAGCGTGGTCACAGGTATCGCGTCCCTCAAAAATTGATGCAGATCAACAACGCAAAATGAAACCGGCCTTCGAGATAATCCCCTTGATCTAGATCATAAATGTCGGCTCCGCCTTCTTCTACTATGACGTTAGTTGAAGAGGAGACCAATTATGATGTGGGCAATGATTAAAGACCCTGTGGTTTGGGGATCGCTATTAGGTATAGGCATTATTGTAGGTATGATGGTGTATTACACCTATCTTTTCACGCACAACAGCGCCGACCAAAGTAAGTAAACACTATCACCCGCTTTACTGGCTAGGTGCAAAGGCTAACGTTGATGGTTTTGGCGCGGCATATTGATAAGTACCAAAAGCGCAGCTTGGCCGCCGTATTCTTGCGGAGCTTGGTGAAAAGCACGAACATGTGGGTGCTGAACAAGATAATGGGGTAGAGCGGCTTTCAATACGCCCTGACCAAATCCATGCATCACACAAACGCAATCTACCGATTCTTTTCTCGCGGTATGAATGAGTGCGGCTAATTCCGCTTTTGCCATCTCTCGGGTTAACCCGTGTAAATCCAGCGTCATTTCGGGGGAGTAATCGCCCCGTCGCAATTGCTTTAAAATGTGGGTGGATTCACCTTCTTGGCAAAAGCGCATGGGCCCCTCTTGAGGCAAAGCAGCTTGGTACATATCAGAAAAGTGGAAACTCGCGGCCAATTGCTTGCTGTGCTTTATATTTCGACCAGATACCTGCTGTGACTTTTCAAACAGTTCAACCCGCTTATCTGGCTCTACTTTATCTTGCGTTAAGGGCTTAACCCCTTGCATGGCATCGGCAAATGAAAATGTCTCATCCTCAGTTTGGCCTTGGGTTTCTGTGTTCGATTTAGGATCAGAAATTTGCTTTTTAAAGGCCTTGAGTTCTTTTTTAAACGTTTTCATTCAGAATAATTACGCAAACTAATAGGGCTAAAACATTGCTAAACGCATAATTTAGTACGTTTGAGTACATAGTTAATTATGTGAATCGGCAGTAAGTTTGGGTATGATACCAGCTTTGAAATTTTTGATGTACCCAAACACCATGACCGATAAGTTTTACCTAGAAGAAGCCATTGAAGATCTACATACCTTGCTAGATATGACGCGATGGGCGACCAGCCGTTTTAATGATGCGGCCCTGTATTTTGGTCATGGTACAGATAACGCGTGGGATGAAGCCACCAGCCTTGTGATGCAAGCGCTGCATTTGCCTCATCCTCTTTTGGAACAAGTTGGAGAAAGCGTACTTGCTTCACGTTTAACCAAAAGTGAGCGGGAAAAAATAGCCGAACTTGTGCTAAAACGTGTACAAACCCGCATGCCACTTCCCTACATCACTAACGAAGCGTGGTTCTGCGGAATGCCCTTCTATGTTGATGAACGGGTACTTATTCCTCGTTCTCCTTTTGCCGAACTCATTCAAAACGAATTTGCGCCTTTTGTGGAAGCTTCACCCTCCAGTATCCTAGATATGTGTACAGGAGGTGGGTGTATAGCTATCGCCTTAGCGCATGCATATCCAGATGCACAGGTTGATGCGGTAGATATTAGCTCCGATGCTTTAGAAGTGGCAGATATCAATATCCAGGAGCATGGGCTAAGCCATCGTGTTTACCCTATTCAGTCAGATCTTTTTGCGAGTTTAACGGGGCAAAAGTACGACCTTATTGTGTCTAACCCTCCGTACGTTGACGCAGAAGACATGGCTGATTTGCCTGATGAATATCATCACGAGCCGGAACTCGCACTGGCAGCTGGGGAAGATGGGTTAGAATTGGTGGATATCATGCTGCGTGAAGCACCCACTTACCTCAATGATGGTGGCTGGCTATTCGTAGAAGTCGGCAATAGCGAAGTGCACATGAACCATAGATTCCCTGGATTAGAGGTTATCTGGTTAGCATTTGAAAACGGTGGTTCAGGTATCTTTGCCGTGGGTAAAGACACACTCGTAACGTATTTTAGTAGTAAGGATTAATAGTTAATTATGTCAGGTAACAGCTTCGGAAAACTTTTCACTGTAACCACATTTGGTGAAAGCCACGGCATTGCCATTGGCGGTGTGGTTGACGGTTGCCCTCCGGGCCTTGAAATTACTGAAGAGGATCTTCAGGTCGATTTAGACAGACGTAAACCGGGGACATCTCGCTATACCACGGCGCGTAGAGAAGATGACGAAGTACAAATATTATCTGGCGTGTTTGAAGGAAAAACCACGGGTACCAGTATCGGTCTTTTAATTAAAAATAAAGACCAGCGCAGTCAAGACTACGGGAATATCAAAGACCGCTTTCGCCCCGGCCATGCAGATTACACTTACGACCAAAAATACGGTAGCCGTGATTACCGTGGTGGTGGGCGTTCATCGGCGCGTGAAACCGCAATTCGGGTTGCCGCTGGGGGCATAGCGAAAAAATATCTCAAAGAAGTTCATGGTATTGAAGTACTGGGTTATTTGTCTGAATTGGGCCCTATTGCCGTAGACAAGGTCGACCATAGCGTCACAAATACCAATCCATTCTTTTGTCCTGATGAAAGCAAATTAGAGGCGTTAGATGAATACATGCGCGACCTTAAAAAGTCGGGCGATAGCATTGGTGCGAAAGTATCAGTGGTCGCGAAAAATGTACCGGTAGGCCTAGGCGAACCTGTATTTGATAGACTAGATGCTGAAATTGCCCACGCCATGATGGGCATTAACGCTGTTAAGGGCGTGGAAATTGGTGATGGCTTTGACGTCATAAATCAAAAAGGCAGTGAGCATCGCGATACTCTGACACCTGAAGGGTTCTCTTCTAATCATGCAGGTGGCGTACTTGGCGGTATTTCCACAGGGCAAGATATTGAAGTACACATGGCACTAAAGCCCACGTCGAGTATTTCAGTGCCGGGGAAAACCATTAATAAAGACAATGAAGAAATCGATATTGTCACCAAAGGTCGCCACGATCCATGCGTAGGGATTCGTGCAGTACCTATTGCAGAAGCCATGCTGGCAATTGTATTGATGGACCATCTACTTCGCCATAGAGCGCAAAATGCAGGGGTAAGTTCGTCCACTAGGGCTATTCCCGGTCAAGCATAAGTTGTTGTCTTTTTGTTTTTGCGCCATAGGTGTTTCACCTGTGGCGTTTTTGCATATGGAGTTGTGCAGTGTCCATAAACAACCGTAATCTTATTGTGCTAGCGCTCACCTACTGGCTGTATTTTGGTCAATTGGGCGTGCTCGTGCCCTATCTTGGTATTTTTCTAGACGGTAGAGGGTTTTCTTCTGCGGAAATTGGTGAGCTGTTTGCTGTTATCACATTAGCGCGAATTCTTGGCCCGGGAATATGGGCAAATGTTGCTGATAAAACCGGTAACGCGTTAGGTGTGCTCAGGCTCGGCACTTTTCTCACGGTGCTTACTTTCTCCTCGGTATTCTATTTTTCTGGGTTTTGGGGGTTAACACTTTCCTTTGGTTTAATGATGATGTTTTGGACCGCAGTGTTACCTCAGCTGGAAGTGATCACCATGCAAGCCGTGTCTAAGAGCAAGGCCAATTATGGTCAAATTCGTCTGTGGGGCAGTGTCGGCTTTATCTGCTTAACTATTGCGGTGGGCAAGGCGTTAGACGTGTATTCCACCGACACGCCAGTGGTGGTGAGTATCGGCGTTTTAGCGTGTTTGTTTCTGATCACGCTTTTTATCTCCGCCCCGGGGGCTGCATCGAAAGCTGAAGCTGCACCGGGTCACATATGGCAGTACATGCGGCAGCGTCCTTTCGCCGTATTCATTTTTGCTTCGGTATGTCTACAAATATCCTTTGGCGCCTATTATGGTTTTTTTGCTCTGTATTTGCGGGATTTAGGCTACAGCGGCCAACAAACAGGCCTCTTTATCGCCCTGGGTGTTTTAGCTGAGGTGGGAATATTTTTAATAGCAGGTCGTTTAATACGCACATACGGTGTTTGGAATCTTCTTTTTGCCAGTATCGCCCTAACAGCAATACGTTGGTTTGCATTAGGGGTTATGGCTGAATCAGCCACGGTTATTTTTATTAGTCAGTTAGTGCATGCGCTCAGTTTTGGGTTAACCCATGCGGTGTCGGTGCATTTTATCCATCAGTACTTACCTTCTTCTTTTCATAGCCGTGGGCAGGCGGTATATATCAGTGTGGCGTTTGGTTTTGGCGGTGCATTGGGAAATTACATGGCTGGCCAACAGTGGCAGCAGGGCACAAATGCATTTGAGACATTCACAACCGCGGCGATATTTGCAGCGGTAGGGGCACTGTCGCTCTTGCTATGTGCTAAAAAAGCATTCGATGAACAAAAAAACACATAAATTGGGCAAAAGTGCACAGTGTAGACTAAAGTTTAAGTTGTGGAGTTTTTTAAGAATAGGCTTGTATGACGGATAGATTGCATCGAAATTTTGCACGCTCATCTTTTACCATTGAAACAATAGACAACGTCATTTTCAGTGAATTTACGGGTCAATGGGCTAAACCCATTACCACCCATTATGTGAAAGCAATAAAAGATAAAGTCTACGGCTTTGAGGGTATGCCTTGGTTTCATCTTGTTTTGCTCGATAAGTGGGAAATGTCTAGCAAAGAGTCAGCTGAAGCCTTTTCTGCTTTAGGAGCCTGGTGTTATGGACACAACATTAAAGCCACCTTGTTTGTGCATCAGCCTAACCCTATTAAACGTTACCAGCTAGAGCAAATGATCCCTAAAAAAGCAACGGGGTATCGAACGTGCTTTTTCGATACCCAAGCCGAAGCCTGCGACTTTCTGGCTACCTTGGATACTAGCCCGCCAAACCTTTGGAATAGGCGAGTTATGGGGCAGCGCTAATTAATTGGTTGGGCGGCGACAATGTGAAAGTCGCTTGACACTGCCATCACTCATTTCTTGCTCTAGAATAACATCAAATTTCCAAAGACGATGTAAATGGCGCATCACTTCATCCTTAGACTCCGCTAAGGGAACGTTGTTTTGGGCGATGTATCTTAGAGTTAGTGAGCGGTCACCCCGAATATCAACGCCGTAAACCTGAATGTTTGGCTCCAAATTACTTAGGTTATATTGTGCGGAAAGCTTCTCTCTAAGCATTTGGTAGCCACGTCCATCATGAATGGCTGACACCCGTAAATGATCACTTTGACTGTCATCTTCTACCGCAAATAGTTTGAAATCTCGCATGAGCTTAGGGGACAAAAATTGGCTAATAAAGCTTTCATCCTTAAAGTTTTCCATCGCAAAGTGCACTGTCTCTAGCCAGTCTTTTCCTGCGATAGAGGGCAAGTAAGTATAGTCTTCGTCCGTAGGGTTTTGGCACACCCGTTTAATGTCCATAAACATAGCGAAACCCAGAGCATAGGGGTTAATCCCTGAATAATATGGGCTGTTGTATTCAGGCTGCATGACCACACTTGAGTGGCTATGTAAAAACTCCATCATGAAGCGGTCGCTCACCAAGCGTTCGTCATACATTTTATTGAGTATGTGGTAATGCCAGAAGCACGCCCAACCCTCGTTCATGACTTGCGTCTGCTTTTGCGGATAAAAGTATTGTGAAACCTTTCGCACGATGCGTACGATTTCCCGCTGCCATGGCTCTAGCAAAGGCGCATTCTTTTCAATGAAGTAGAGCAGATTTTCTTGGGGCTCTTTTGGAAAGCGATGGGACGTTTTTTGCTTGTGTTGACGAGAGTCCGGCAAGGTTCTCCAAAGTTCATTCACTTGTGATTGTAAGTAACTCTCCCTTTCTTGCTGGCGATTTCTCTCTTCTTGCAAGGAAATTTTCTGAGGCCGTTTATACCTATCAACACCGTAATTCATCAGTGCATGACAAGAATCTAAAATACTTTCAACTTCTTCTATGCCATATTTTTGCTCGCATTTAGCAATGTAGTTTTTAGCAAATACAAGGTAGTCGATGATAGAACCAGCATCGGTCCACGTTTTAAATAAATAATTGCCTTTGAAGAAGGAATTGTGGCCATAACAGGCGTGTGCCATAACCAGTGCTTGCATAGTAATGGTATTTTCTTCCATTAAATAGGCAATACAGGGGTTTGAGTTAATCACAATCTCATAGGCTAATCCCATGTGCCCGCGGCGGTACTGTTGTTCGGTTTGTATAAACTTTTTCCCAAAAGACCAATGCGTATAATTTAGCGGCATACCAATACTGGCGTAGGCATCCATCATTTGTTCGGCAGTAATCACCTCTATTTGATTGGGGTAGGTATCCAGTTTGAAGTCTTTTGCAATACGGTCGATTTCAGCTTCGTATTGCTCAAGCAAGGGAAACGACCAGTCTGGTCCGTCACTTAATTTGTGGGCGCTCTGGCTAAGTGGAAGGTCAGACGGGTTGCTTTTATAGGTGGGGAACACAGCCATGTTAAGCTCCTTGCGTATTCGATTGCTCTGTACGCTTAAATAGCTCTCTAAATACGGGGTAAATATCGCTCTGTGATTGAATGTGCTTACACACAAAATTATCGAAAGATTGGGCGACCTTTTCATACTCCCGCCATAAGCTCTGATGCTGGCGTTCAGTAATTTCTATGTAAGCGTAATAGCGTAAGCTCGGCAAAATATCCTTGCTCAATAATTCGCTACAGAAAGGAGAGTCATCGGCCCAGTTGTCGCCATCAGAAGCTTGTGCAGCATAAATATTCCAGTCGCTATCCTGATAGCGTTCTTGCACAATCTCATTCATCAGTTTAAGTGCGCTAGATACTATGGTGCCGCCGGTTTCTTGGGAGTAGAAAAACTCTTGTTCATCCACTTCTTTCGCTTGTGTGTGATGCCGAATATAAACCACTTCAACATTCTCATAGGTTCGCGTTAAAAAGAGATAAAGTAATATGTAAAAGCGTTTTGCCATGTCTTTTGTGGCTTGATCCATCGAGCCTGAAACATCCATTAAGCAAAACATCACAGCTTTGCTGGTAGGTACCGGTCGCTTATCGTAATTTTTGAACCTAAGATCGAAGGTATCTATGAAGGGCACCTTCTTAATCTTCGCACTAAGCTTTGCAATTTGGTGGCATAATTCAGCATAGTGGGGCGTATGGGTTTGATGTTCTTCTTCTAATGCATTTTGCTGTGCTTCAAGTTCACGCAATTGACGTCTGTCGCTGGCGGTGAGGGCAATACGACGCGCTACCGCGCCTTTTAAAGAACGAACAATGTCTAGGTTAGAAGGGACGCCATCGGTTTGGTAGCCCGCGCGATAGGTTTCGTGTTGAACAATTTTGTCGAATTGACTCTTTTTCAAATTGGGCAGGGCTAAATCATCGAAGAGTAAATCCAAATATTCGTCTTTTGAAATTGAAAAAACAAATTCGTCTTGCCCTTCGCCATCGTTACTGGCATCACCTTCTCCCGCTCCTTGGCCCTGACCCGACGGGGGGCGATTAATTTTATCGCCCGCTACAAATTGGTCATTTCCAGGGTGAACGGTTTCTCTTTTACCCCCTTTACCTGTATGAAAAATGGGTTCAGAAATATCCCGGGTGGGAATACTGATTTTCTCCCCGGTATCAAGATCGGTAACTGAACGATTACCTACTGCATCGGAAACCGCGCGCTTAATTTGCTGTTTGTAGCGTTTTAAAAAGCGCTGTCGGTTTACGGTACTCTTCCCTTTGCTATTGAGCCTTCTGTCAATAAAATGCGCCATAAGCACCTGCTAATCAATGAGTGAACAGCCAAATTTGCGTCGCCCCTCAGCGAGGGTTACGACGCCTTACGCACCCGCAGATACCATTCACATAAAAGCCTGACTTGCTTTTGGGTGTAGCCTTTTTCTGTCATGCGATTAACGAAATCATCATGCTTTTTCTGCTCTTCAGCAGAACCTTTGGTGTTAAAGGAAATAACCGGTAGTAGGTCTTCGGTGTTAGAGAACATTTTTTTCTCAATCACGGTTCTCAATTTTTCGTAACTTGTCCACGCTGGGTTTTTACCACCGTTATTGGCCCTTGCTCTCAGTACAAAGTTAACGATTTCATTTCTAAAATCTTTGGGATTGCTGATACCCGCGGGCTTTTCAGTTTTCTCCAATTCTGCATTTAATGAGCCTCTGTCAAACAGTTGGCCCGTTTCTGGGTCGCGATATTCCTGGTCTTGTATCCAAAAATCAGCATAGGTGACATAGCGATCAAATAAGTTTTGTCCATACTCAGAGTAAGATTCTAAATAGGCGGTTTGAATTTCTTTACCAATAAACTCAACATACTTCGGTATCAGGAACCCTTTAAGGTGTTCTAAATACTGCTCGCTAATTTCTTGCGGGAATTGTTCCCTTTCTATTTGTCGTTCAAGCACATAAAAAAGATGAACGGGGTTGGCAGCCACTTCTTGATGATCGAAGTTGAATACCCGCGACAAAATCTTAAATGCGAAACGGGTGGACAGCCCCTCCATACCTTCATCGACACCAGCATAATCGCGGTACTCTTGGTACGATTTGGCTTTAGGGTCGGTGTCTTTAAGGCTTTCGCCATCGTACACCCGCATTTTAGAAAAAATGCTGGAGTTTTCTGGCTCTTTTAGGCGAGACAAGACGGTAAATTGCGCCAAACATGCGAGTGTATCGGGGGCACAGGGCGCACCACTGAGCTCGCTGCTATCAAGCAATTTTTGGTATATTTTGATTTCTTCGCTTACTCGCAAGCAATAAGGCACTTTGACAATATAGACACGGTCTAAAAATGCCTCGTTGTTTTTATTATTTCTGAATGTCTGCCATTCTGACTCGTTTGAATGAGCGAGAATAAGCCCGTCAAATGGAAGCGCCGAAAAGCCTTCTGTCGGGTTATAGTTGCCTTCTTGTGTTGCTGTTAATAAAGGATGGAGCACTTTAATAGGTGCCTTAAACATCTCTACAAATTCCATCAACCCTTGGTTGGCTTTACACAACGAGCCTGAGTAACTGTATGCATCAGGATCATTTTGAGCAAACTGCTCTAATCGACGAATATCTACCTTGCCGACAAGCGCCGAAATATCTTGGTTGTTTTCATCTCCAGGCTCTGTCTTAGCGATACCAACTTGATCCAACACGGAAGGGTAAACCCTAACCACTTTGAATTGTGTGATGTCGCCATTAAATTCATGCAAGCGCTTGCGCGCCCAAGGCGACATAATTGTTTTTAGGTAGCGGGAAGGGATGCCATATTCCTGCTCTAGTAGGTGACCATCTTCTTGCGCGTCGAAAAGGCAGAAAGGATGATCATTAACCGGAGAGCCTTTCAATATATAAATAGGCACTTGCTGCATTAATGCTTTGAGCTTTTCAGCGAGTGACGACTTACCCCCGCCTACAGGACCAAGCAAATACAAAATTTGCTTTCGCTCTTCTAACCCTTGGGCGGCATGTTTTAAATACGACACAATTTGTTCAATGGCTTCTTCCATTCCATAGAATTCATTGAACGCTGGATAGCGTGAAATAACGCGATTAGAGAAGATGCGACTCAGTGCAGGATCGGTGGAGGTGTCCACCATGTTAGGTTCACCAATGGCTTTGAGTAAACGTTCCGCAGCATTTGCATAAGCCATAGCATCTGACTTGCAAATATCTAGGAACTCTTGGATGCTGAACTCTTCCTGCTTTCGCTCTTCGTAGCGACTTTGATAATGTTCGAAGATACCCATAAATACCCCTAAAAAACGGTTGCCCGTAATTTCATCTTAGACGGTATTGGGAAAAATGGGAGGGATTTACACTAGACTTTCGACGGGTGACATGAAAAAGCCCGTTAATGTAAACGGGCTTTTAAAGGTATATTAAATAACGTAACTTCGAGATTACTTAGCGAAGTTTTCGTTACCAAATTCCCAGTTAACTAATGCCCAGAAGTTTTCTAGGTACTTAGGACGCGCATTACGGTAATCGATGTAGTAAGCGTGTTCCCAAAGGTCAACCGTCAATACAGGTGTGTATTCTTCGCCAGAGATAGGCGTTTCTGCATTGCTAGTATTAACAATGTCTAGGCTACCGTCTGCTGTTTTAACAAGCCAAGTCCAGCTTGAGCCAAAGTTATTAACTGCTTTGTCGTTAAACGCTGCTTGGAAGTCTGCAAACGAGCCCCATTTAGCGTTAATAGCTTCAGCTAGGTCGCCAGTTGGCTCACCGCCGCCATTTGGGCTTAGGCAGTGCCAGTAGAACGTGTGGTTCCATACTTGCGCCGCATTGTTAAATACACCACCTTCAGAAGACTTGATAATTTCTTCAAGGCTTTTGCTTTCCATGTCTGTACCTTCAACTAAGCCATTTAGCTTAGTTACATAGGTTGCGTGATGCTTGCCATAGTGGTAGTCCAGCGTCTCAGAAGAGATATGCGGTTCAAGTGCATTTTTTTCGTATGGTAATGCTGGTAGTTCAAAAGCCATATCGGTCTCCGTTTTTGGTTTCGTGTTTTGCGTCGTGAAGCTCGCTATGCCTGTTCGGCGAGCTTAATTCCTTCGTATATTACAACTAATTGTCCGCTTAATGATATCAAAAGCGTGACATAGATGTAGGGGTAAATTTTGATAACTCAATGACAAATTTATGAAAATTAGGTGCAATAATGAATACAACCCTGTTCTTCGCATTTATCGACCCAGTATAGGTAGAGGGGGGCGCGAATAACAGATCACCTTTTTTCAGCCACGCATAGTGACGTTTTCATCATAGCGTAGGGGAATTTCACGTTTCTGACCATGAATAGTCGCCCCATTTTGTGGTAATCTGCTCTTGATTTCCAACACGTTGGTTCCCACATCTATGTGAATCAACTTTCCGCTGAGAGGATCCAATGGATAATACTGAAACGCCATCCACTGTTGAACGAATTAAACAACAGATTGAAGAAAACGCTATTCTTCTATATATGAAAGGTTCACCTAAGCTTCCTAGCTGTGGTTTTTCTGCGCAAGCGTCTCAAGCGCTTATGTCGTGTGGCGAACCTTTTGCTTATGTAGATATTCTGCAAAACCCAGATATTCGTGCTGAATTGCCAAAGTACGCGAACTGGCCTACTTTTCCTCAATTATGGGTAGACGGTGAACTTGTGGGTGGCTGTGACATCATTATTGAAATGTTCCAGCAGAACGAATTACAGCCACTTATTAAAGAAGTTGCTGAAAAAAATAAGCAAGAAGACTAGTTTAAAAAATAGTATTAAAAAACCGGCTTTATGCCGGTTTTTTCAATTAAAAAGCCCTCATTTACCTTCACTTTTATCTCCCTCAAATACCTATAGACAGCTCAGAAAATAAAATCCTCTACGCCAGTAAAATAAATAATTTTTTTCACTAAAATTGTTTGTTTTTTAGTGGCTTACGCTCTATAAAAATGCAGTGCTGACGTCTTGTTGTCAGTGTTGAAGGTATAAAAAATAACATCTCCCTGGGCACATTTTTCGCAATGAATTTGCACATAATAATAAAATGGCTTACAGGGCAAATCCGGGAAACCATTATGAACACACGCTTGTCTTTATTGACAAAAAACGTCCGATCCGTGCTTGCTGCTTCAGCTGCATTTTCTGTTATGGCCACTGCGCCTGTTTATGCTCAAGAAGCGGAAACGGAAGCCAAAGCAGAAGATTATGAGCAAATAGCCATCGTAGGCTCTCGTGCAGCACCGCGTTCCGTTGCTGATTCTGCGGTACCTATTGATATTATTTCTGATGAAGAGTTTAAGCAGCAGGGCGCTACCGATATGGTGTCTATGATGCAAACTGTGGTGCCGTCATTCAACGTGAACGACCAACCAATTAATGACGCTTCAACCTTAGTACGCCCTGCCAACCTGCGTGGTATGGCATCGGACCACACCCTCGTTTTAGTGAATGGTAAGCGTCGCCACCGTTCTGCCGTGATTACCTTTTTAGGCGGCGGTTTATCTGATGGGGCACAAGGTCCTGATATTTCTGTTATTCCAGCGGCAGCGCTAAAGCAAGTTGAAGTATTGCGTGATGGTGCAGCAGCACAATACGGTTCAGATGCCATTGCAGGGGTCATTAACTTTGTTCTTAACGATGCCTCAGAAGGGGGCTCGTTTGAAGCGCGTTATGGCTCTTACTACGAAGGCGATGGTGACATGATTCAGCTTGCGGGTAATGTAGGCATGCCTTTATCTGAAAACGGGTTTATTAACCTGTCGGCTGAATATCGCACTGCCGACGACACCTCTCGAAGCGTACAGCGTGACGACGCCGCAGAGCTTATTGCCGGTGGGAATAGCTTTGTCGCTGACCCAGCGCAAGTGTGGGGGTCTCCTGAAATTAAATACGACGTTAAGTTATTTGCTAACCTAGGTTTAACGTTATCCGACACCAGCGAAGCCTATATGTTTGGTAACTATGCTGAACGTGAAGTGGAAGGTGGTTTCTATTTCCGTAACCCCCACAACCGTGGTGGTGTTTACGATGGTGGCATTGAAGCGGCCGATATTGATGGTGATGGCGTTATTGGTGAAGACGAAGGTTATCAATTACTTTTAGTGGGCGATTTAACGGGCGATATGTCGGGTAATTGCCCCACCGATATTCGTGTTGGTGACAATGTCCTTGATAACCAAACGTACATCGATCAAGTGCAGAATAACCCTGACTGTTTTGCGTTCAACGAAATTCTACCCGGTGGCTTTACTCCAAGGTTCGGTGGTGTGGTAACCGACATGTCGTTGGTCTTTGGTACCAAAGGTGAGCTAGAAAACGACATTACCTACGATGTAAGCCTAAACCTTGGGGAAAACGAAGTTGATTTCCTCATAAGCAATACGATTAACCCGTCGTTAGGGCCAGATACCCCTTTTGAATTTAGTCCGGGCCGTTATATTCAGTCTGAACAAACGTTGGATATCGACTTTACTAAGCCCTTCGAGATGGGCTTGTACGAACCTTTATTTGTTGCCTCCGGTTTCCAATATCGCCATGAAAGCTATGAAAGTATTGCGGGTGACACTGCGTCTTATGAAATTGGGCCACTAGCCACGCAAGGGTTTGGCATAGGGTCAAATGGTTTCCCTGGTTTAGCGGCTAACAGTCAAGGTGAAGTGTCTCGTCACAACATTGCATTTTACGTAGACGCTGAAGCCTACGTGACTGAGAACTTTATGTTAGCAGCAGCATTGCGCTATGAAGACTATTCCGATTTTGGTGATACCACCAAAGGTAAAATTGCGTTTCGATGGCAGGCGCTGGAAGACATTGCATTTCGTGGTGCTTATTCAACTGGATTTAAAGCACCCACGCTGGGGCAAAGTAATGTTCGTAACGTGACCACCGCATTTGGTACTAACGGCGAACTTATTGACCGTGCAACATTGCCGCCTACCGACCCTGTCTCGGTGCTAAAAGGTGGGGAAGCGCTAACACCAGAAGAATCTGAAAGCATCACATTTGGTATTGTGGCTAATTTCGATAGTGGCCTATTTATTACTGCAGATTACTACAATATTGAAGTTACCGATCGTATCAGTACAGCATCGGGTATTGAGTTAACCGATGAAGATATTGCTATCTTGCTAGAGCAAGGTATCGACGATGCGTCTAGTTTCTCTGAAATCAGCTTCTTTACCAATGACTTTGATACAACCACTGAAGGTGTGGATGTGGTGGCTAACTACAGCATGGAAATGCTGGGTGGCGATACTAAGTTCTCCCTTGCGTACAACTGGACATCGACCACAGTGGATGAAGCATCACCGAATATTTCAGAAGAACGTATCCGCATGTTAGAAGATAACCTGCCAGCAGTGCGTTACAGCGCGACAGCGAATCACACTAATGGTGATTGGCGTGTGCTTGCACGTTTGAATTATTACGGTAGCATTTTTGAAGATCACTTAGATTCAGCGTTACCTATCGACAAGGTAGGTTCTGAATTTACCGTAGATTTAGAGGTAGCATACAATGTTTCGGAAGAGTTTACCGTGACGGTTGGTGCGAAGAACGCCTTTGATGAATACCCAGATGAAAATACCCAATATGCAGGTATTGCAGGTTCATTGTATCCGACTACGTCTCCCATCGGCATCAATGGTGGTTTCTATTACCTGAGAGGTATGTACACCTTCTAAAAACTGAAACCGGACAAAAGGGAGCGTTGCTCCCTTTTGTTTTTTTCTTACAGGGCTTTTAAATTTAATGCAAAAAGTACCATTAATTGGCATGATAAGTGTCTTACGTTCAGCAAATTGAAACACCATCCTAAAAATATGACCACGAAGTCGACAGTCGCCGAAACCTTTCTTAAATATCGCTCTAAGCTTATGCGTGCAGTGAGTGCTATTGTTGGCGCTGATGATATCGAAGACATCGTTCAAGAAGCCTTTATAAAAAGTTACGAAGCCGAGTTAAAACAAGAGATACGCTACGAGCGTACGTATATGCTAAAGACGGCGCGTAATTTAGCGTTGAACCATATTGCAAAAGCAGAAAATAAAAATAAACAAACTGTAGATGATATGGATTTTTTGCCTCACGAACTGGTGGGGTACAGCCTAGAAAAAAATGTAGAAAGTAAAGAGCGTTTTATTCACTTTTGCCGAGCCACAGATACGCTATCTGCGGATGTGAAACGGGTCTTTTTACTGAAAAAAGTTTATGGCATGCGACAGAAAGATATCGCTGAGTTGGTGGGACTGAGTGAAAGTACGGTAGAAAAGCATGTCGCCAAAGGTTTAATGTTATGTTCCCGCTATTTAGCCGAACTAGCAAAAGATAACGTGCCCGCCCCGTTATCTAAAAAAGACAATCAGGACATCAGCCGTAGTTAACATGAACAATATTCGTCAATTCTCCAGTAAAGAAGATATTCAAGAGCAGGCTTGTCTTTGGATTAGTCGTCTTGATCGCGAGTTAACAGGTAATGAAAAAGACGCCCTTGAAGCTTGGTTGAAAGAAAGTAAAGCCCATAGAAAAGCATTACTTGAAGCGGCCAGTTTGTGGGATGACATGTCAGTGTTAAACGAATTAAGTGGTTTGTTCCCTAGACAGCCTACCAGTGCTGCCAAAGAAGCAAAGCAAACACGACGACTTCGCACCCGAGCTAAGTGGAGTATTGCCGCCGCCTTTTTAGTTATGGCCGTGGCGGTAGGGGTGCTACTTGAACAAACATGGCTTAATAACACGCCCGTACTTGCAAGCATCACGGAAAAAGTAGAAACCGGTGTTGGCGAGCAAAAAAATATTACGCTTGCAGATGGGTCTAAGCTGCATCTGAATACCGACTCTATCGTTACCGTAGATTTCACGGAAAACGCGCGTAATATTGTGTTGCTAAGAGGCGAAGCTCACTTTGATGTTGCCCATGATACGTCACGCCCTTTTACGGTAACAGCGGGCAACAATACCGTTACCGCCGTGGGCACAGCATTTAACATGCAGTACGTAGATGATCAGGCTTTTGAATTGGTTGTTACCGACGGTAAAGTGTTGGTGGCAGACAGGTTCAATACGTTTAACCGCCAAGGTTCCTTGTTTAGTAATAAACCCAATTCAGAAGAAGGGTTATTGCTATACGCCGGTGAAAAAGCGGTGGTGAAGGGGAAAGTTGAAGAGAAAGAGAACCTTTCAAAAAATGACATTGATGACGATTTAGCATGGCAAAAAGGCATGATAGTGTTTAAAGGTGAACCTCTTGAGTCTGTGTTAGAAGAAATAGGCCGTTACACACCTGTACGCTTTTCTATTAGCGACGAGGGATTAAAGCGTCGGCGTGTTGCAGGCTACTTTAAAGTTGGTGACATAGAAGGCCTATTAGGGGCGCTTAAAAACAGCTTTAATATAGAATACGAAAAAATAACCGAAACCAGCATACAGCTTTCTGTGGCTTCAAGTTAAGTTGCACCGGTGTCGAGAAAGGGCCATCGCCACTTGCGCTTAAATGACTTTCTACCAACCCTGGGCTCGATGATGAGACAGACAAAGATATATCGCCTAGTCACAGGAATTTTACTCGTGGGATTGGGTTTCACGTCAGCGTCCGCCCAACCTTTATTGATTTTAAAGGGCGCCCGCTTGAGCATTACATCTAGCTCAGCGCAGCAAAACACAACACCCGATGGCCCAATTACCTTTTCTATTCCTGCACAAGATGCCGATGCGGCGTTAACAGAACTTGCTAAGCAAGCGAATACCACTTTGTTATTTCCTTTCGACATTGCCAAACGAGTCAAGGCCAATGCGTTGTCAGGCTCTTTTACCCTTAATGAAGCCTTAGTGTTGCTACTAGAAGGCACGCCGCTTGCGGTAGTTACCAGCGCAGCCGGTGAAATAAGTATACGTTCCAGAGCGGCGTTGGAAGTGAAGGCGCAGGACGGCAGAGAAGTGGCCAAGAACAAGCAAGACGATGGAGAACATCAGCTAGAGCGGATTGCCGTTGTGGGCACACGAAGCACGCCAAGAAGCGTGGTAGATTCACCGGTGCCATTGGATATTATTGGGTCTGATGCCTTGGCTGCACAGGGTAACTCCGATGTACTCTCTATGCTAAGTAGTATGGTGCCTTCCCTAAGCGTTAACGACCAACCCATTAATGATGCAACAAGCCTCGTTAGGCCAGCGAATTTACGCGGTATGGCATCTGATCACACGCTACTACTGGTGAATGGTAAGCGTAGGCACAGATCGGCGGTTATCACCTTTCTTGGTGGCGGATTGTCTGACGGGGCTCAAGGGCCAGATATTTCCGTCATTCCAGCTTATGCGCTTAAACAAGTTGAAGTTTTGAGAGACGGTGCCTCGGCGCAATACGGGTCAGACGCCATCGCAGGGGTCATCAATTTTGTGCTTAAAGATAGCCCTTCAGGTGGCAGTGTAGCCTTAAAAACAGGGGTATATTCTGAGGGCGATGGAGCGCTATTCCAGCTGCAAGCTAATCAAGGGTTTGCTTTAGGAAATCACGGGTTTCTTAATGCCACGGTTGAATATCGCCAGCAAGAGGGGACCTCCCGTTCAGTGCAGCGCGACGACGCAGCCGAACTCATTGATATGGGAAATACTGCAATAGCTAACCCTGCCCAAGTGTGGGGTGCGCTTGATGTGAATGAAGACGTGAAAATGTCGATAAATACCGGTTGGCGTTTTTCAGATCACGTTGAAGGTTATACATTTTCTACTTACGCCCATCGTGATATAGCGGGTGGTTTTTATTATCGCAACCCACAAACTCGAGAGGGCGTATTCAGCCAAACCGACGATGTTTCAGGCGTGCGAACGCTGTTGGTGGGCGACTTAGATGGCGTAGGGCAGGGAATAGCGTGCCCCACCATCGTGTTGGATAGCGCAAATGTGTTGGACAATCCGCTTTATCAGCAAATTGCCGATAATAGTACCGAGGTTGGCGCAAATTGCTTTGCCTTTAACGAGTGGTTTCCCGGCGGGTTCACGCCACAATTTGGGGGCACGATCACCGATGCGTCACTGACCTCCGGCTTGCGCATTGATCTTAACAATGGCTGGGCGCTAGACGTGAGCGGGAGCTTAGGCTACTCGGATATTGCTTATACGCTGTCGGGCACAGTGAACCCTTCGCTTGGGCCTGATACGCCTCTGACGTTTTCGCCAGGTTCAGTGAGTCAAATAGAGCGAACGTTTAATTTCGACTTAACTAAGTTGATAAACACGCCGTTAGCGGAGCCTGTTAGTTTAGCGTTAGGGGCTGAGTGGCGCAGAGAAACCTACTTTCAGCATGCCGGTGATGAAGCGTCGTTTGAGGCCGGCCCTTTGGCCTACGATCCAAATACGGGGTTATCCCAAGGCTTTTCAATCGGCTCGAATGGATTTCCAGGTTATCAGCCTCAATCCGCAGGACATTGGAGTAGAAGTAACTGGGCATTATATTCGGATGTGGAATTGTTCGTGACCGATCCCTGGCAGTTGGCACTAGCGTTACGGGTAGAGCACTTTACTGACTTTGGATCCACATTTGATGGTAAGTTGAGTACTCGCTATCAATTTAATGATTACACCGCCGTTCGAGGCTCTATCAATACAGGCTTTAAAGCGCCCACGGTAGGCCAAAGCAATGTAATAAACGTGACCACCGCCTATGCTGCAAATGGCTTAGAAGACCAGGCAACGTTGCCGCCCACCGACCTTATATCTCAACAATTAGGTGCTAGTGCACTGCAGCCTGAAGAGTCGGTGAACTATAGCTTTGGCGCTGTTATGCAGCTAAATGCAAATATCTTCGCCACGCTGGATTATTTTACAATACGTTTAAGCGACCGTATCAGCACAACCTCAGCGATTCCGCTTACCCAAGAAGATATTGACGCCTTAACGGCGTTAGGCAGAGAAGATGCAGTTAATTACAATGCGGCCAAATACTTTACTAACGATTTTGGTACGCGCACACAAGGCATAGACTTCGTCTTACATTACGAAGAAAACCTATGGGATTGGCAAAATAAACTTATCCTTGCCTATAACTGGACAGATACCCAAGTTGAACGAGTGACCCTATACCCCACCTTAGTCGACGGCGTTATGCAGTTGCGGCCTAACCTCACATCACAGCGTATTCGTATGCTAGAAGACAACCTGCCAGCCCACCGAGGTAGCGTTACCCTAGAGCAAAGTCAGGGCAGGCTTAATTTTATATGGCGAATGAATTATTTCAGTGATTTCTACGAAGACCATTTAGATGCGTCTGCGGGAATGGATATCTACGGCAGTGATACCCTTACATTTGATGCGCAAGTGGCTTGGTACTATTCGCCAACAATGAGAGTCACCTTGGGGGCGCAAAACCTGTTTGATAATACCCCTGAAGAAAATCCCTTCAAAGGTGAAGTTGGTGCCTTGTACCCGCCCACATCTCCAGGCGGAATTAACGGCGCATTTTATTATTTAGGCTTTGAATATACGTTTAATTAATTAAATAACCGAGGCGGAAGTGGGTCAGAATGTTAAGAGGAAAGCTTTCTGGGGTGGTGATGATGCCATGCTAGGGCAGGTGACGTGTAAGTCGGCATTGGCAACCGTTGATTACTAGCCGACGTTTTTAAACAGCGAGTCATCAACAATGGTCTTGTCGATGATTTGTTGTGCCATTTGTATACACTTGCCGCACTGTGAGCCTAACTCTAATTGCGCACGCAACTCACGCATGTTACCCACACCTTGATCTTGTACAGCAGCGCGGATAGTTTTATCGGTCACACCGTAGCACATACATACAAACATTCATCGTACTCCAAATAAGTCTGTAAATGATAATAATTGCTATTCATTGTTAAAGCAAGTCACTCATCGAAGATTTTGCATGAATTTTCCCCAAACCATCATTTTCCTAAAAACCGAGCAACCAATAAAAAAGGCGCCGAAAGGCGCCTGGTTCATCAGGATAAATTCAGGAAGCTTCGGTGAGGGGCCAGCCCCCTAATGCTTTGTAGCGGTTGACCATGTAGCAAAATAGTTCCGTCGTTTTTTGAGCATCATATAATGCACTATGCGCTTCTTTCTGATCGAAATGAATACCCGCAGCACGGCAAGCCTTCACCAGCACGGTTTGGCCTAATGACAACCCAGCTAAGCTAGTGGTATCAAAGGAGACAAAAGGGTGAAAAGGCGTGCGCTTTATATTACACCTTGCTATTGCGGCATTGACAAAGCTCTGATCGAAGGTGGCGTTGTGCGCCACAATGACTGAGCGTTGGCAATTAGCGTCTTTTTGCGCTTTGCGTATGCCTTTACATAATTCTTTCATGGCGGCGCTTTCTTCTATGGCACCACGCAATGCGCAAGTTGGGTCAATACCGTTAAACTCGAGAGCAGCAGGTTCTAAATTGGCACCTTCAAAAGGGTCAATATGATAGTGAAAGGTAAGATCAGGATGCAGAATACCCTGTTCATCCATTTTCACGGTTACCGCTGCAATTTCTAATAAAGCGTCTGTGTTTGCGTTAAATCCTGCGGTTTCGACATCGATAACCACGGGGAAATAACCTCTGAAACGGTGAGATAAAGCATGTGAAGACTCAGACATAAACGCTCTTTTACTGATGTTAGACGATGACGAACATACACTAATTTGCTAAGTGTACCCTTATGCAGGTGAGGGATTATGTCAATTAAATAAGTGTGTATCCAGCGATGTTTCGCATTCGTTTCGGTTCAGATGTATAATTGATGGTATATCGAGCTAAACTTTTCTACACTTGGGGCGATATATTCTCTAGACGTTGTCATTTAACGGCCTACGTTTGGTTTTATATTCTTGTTAAGTAGGTGTGGCTGTGAAACTTAAATACTTATTTCTTTTCTGCTTGGTAGCGACGACTTCGGTCAGTGCGGCTATGCGCCAATATGCCGCTACCGTGGAAACATCGTCGTGGGAAGTCGCGGACGCCTCTCGTTTACAGTGTACCCTCAATCATGAATTACCAGGGTATGGAGCTGCAATGTTTACCAGCGTCGCGTCAAAACAACTCAATATGGAATTTGAGTTAGACATGCATTTGCTGCCCAACCATTTTGACGTTGCCGCTGTGTATTCGGTTCCGCCACGGTGGATGCCTGGTGTAGCACCAAAAACCATTGCAGATATGACAATTCGTAAACAATATAACGGTGACTTACCGCAAGACGCTGCTTGGACAATGTTGTCAGAACTCGAAAAGGGATTTTGGCCCACCATTTACTACAACGACTGGTACAACAAAAACGACAAAGTGAGCGTGGCGTTGAACGCAAGTAATTTTGCGCATGTTTACAACGAATTTGTGCAGTGTGTATCAAACCTGCTGCCCTATAATTTTGATGATATTGCGTACACTGTATTGTCTTATCAAAAAAATAGTACTGAGCTATCAAAGTACTCGCAAAAGCGATTAACCATGATAGGTGAATATTTGAAAGAAGACAGCGAACTTGAACTGGTGCTTTTAGATGGTTACACAGACAGTTATGGCGGGCGCTGGAACAACGAACAATTGTCGATTAGACGCGCCAATGAAGTAAAATCCTACCTAACAACCCTTGGCGTGCCTGAAGACAGAATTCAGCTTACTGGCCATGGTGAAAAACGTCATATCGCGCCGAACGACACCCGGGATGCTCGGGCGCAGAACAGGCGCGTGGTAGTAAGATTATCTAAGGGTTAGTTCGACTTTTCTCGCCAGGTTTTCACCGTGGGAACCTGGTCTGTGAATACACCATCTACCGCCAGAATATCTTTTAACGTAGTAAGCAATTGCTCGCTGGTGAAACCAGGCGGTAGAGCATCCTTTCTGAAGGTGTAAGGGTGAATAATAAGCTTGTTTTGTTGCGCGAAGGCTAGCCAGGGCTGCGCTTCCACTTTTCCTGCTTTTAGCGCTTCTGTGTTAAGAAGTTGGCCGAGCCATGGCCCAATTCCATCCGCGTATTTAGATACTTCAGCCATGCCTGCTTCTGTACGAAGGTAGGTGTAGTCGGTCGCAGATTCTCCCCAACTATTATCGGCAATCAACATGACTAAATTGCCTTGGTAACCCAATTCATCACGTAATCGTTTCACTTCTGCAAAATCAAAGCACTGAAGATAACTGTTAGCGTTTTTATCTGTCATGCCGTAATCACCTAATGTAGCCAGCACAATTTTGCTGATATCCACGCCTTGCTCACGGTGCCATGCGGGTGATTTGATTTCAGGGTAAATACCAATATCAGTGTCGAATTGGCGGTTCAATTGCGTGATTAACTCAATATGTTCAGCTAATGTGGCAATAGTGAAATGGGCTTGTGTTCCCTGATAACGGTTTGGAAAAACTGGCGAGCCATCGGTATTTTGTCTTTCATGAACCCGTAAGCGTTTCAATTCCGCTAAAGTGAAATCTAGCGCATAGAAGCGACCATCGTCTCGTGCTCTATCACTGTAGACGTCTTCTACATTTGTCACGGTTTCAAGGTGTATGTCGTGCAGCACTACGGGCACACCGTCTTTTGTTATAACGACGTCTTGCTCTATAAAGTCAGGGCGCTGAGCGAAGGCTAAAGTGGCCGCTTCCAATGTATGTTCAGGTAAGAACCCCGAGGCACCTCTGTGGGCAATGATGTCGAAAGGCTCTGCAACACTTAGAGAACTCACTAGCGCTGAGCAGCCAATGAATATGTAACGGGTTAAGCTCATGGTCAATATCCTTGTTGATTATTTGGCTTGGATCAGTTCAATGGCGTAGCCATCTGGGTCACGTACAAATGCAATGATGGTTTGCCCGCCTTTTACCGGCCCAGGCTTGCGATAAACCTCAGCGCCCTGGTTTTCCAATTCACCACAAAACCCGTAAATATCTTCCACTTCAATGGCAATATGGCCATAGGCATTGCCTTTGTCGTACGTGTTTTCGCCCCAATTGTAAGTTAGCTCAAGCACGGTGGCGTGGCTTTCATCACCGTAGCCAACAAACGCAAGTGTGTACTCATATTCTTTATTGTCTGAACGGCGTAGTAGTTTCATACCCATAAGTTCAGTATAGAAATGCAAAGAGGCATCGAGATCTTCAACTCGAAGCATAGTGTGTAACATTCTCATTATTTTTTCCTTCGCAGTTATTTTACCTGGTTAACGTAAATCTAATTTACGAAAAATGACAAATATTGGTAGGTTATAAGCCAAGTGTAATTGATTTTTATGATAAAAATGAGTCAAAGGAAGGGATTTGTTATTATCGGTGTTGTTGTGGATATTGCCGTTTTTATGCGCGTTTTTTAAAAATCGTTTGCAGGAGGGCAGATAAAAGGGATATTTAGAAAAATAAAACACAAGTTAGCTAGACTTGTACATTCAATCTGTGTACACTGGCCGCGCTTTAGATAATCAAAGCTATTTCTACTACTGCGTTGTACCCTCTTTATTCTTCTTTTTAAATCGAAGTTTTAATAGATATACATTTGCGTTACTAGCTAATACGTTATGTCTATTGCTTTTCGGTGAAATTCACCATTATTACTTTCATTAAAAAGGTTTATATTATGTCTGATACAGTTAACGGTACAGTTAAGTGGTTTAACGAAGAAAAAGGTTTTGGTTTCCTAACTCAAGACGGTGGCGGTAAGGATGTATTCGTACATTTCCGTTCAATCGCTTCTGACGGTTTCAAAACTCTAGCTGAAGGCCAAGCGGTAAGCTTCAGTGTAGAACAAGGTCAAAAAGGCCTTCAAGCTGCAAACGTTGTTGTTCTTTAAATAGAACTTTAAAATACAACGACAAAAGGCTAAGTTTTTTGCTTAGCCTTTTTAATTTGTGCAGTACTCACGTTTTTATTTATTTTTGGTTTGATAAGAACAAAATTTTGAAAGGAATTTTAAAACGAATAAAAAACTAGCAATATTATTATAAAAGAAAAATTATATGTCTCATTCTATTAACGGCGCTTCGCTCCGTACACTCCCCCCTATTTCGACAATCTCAGTAAATAAATTTAACGTTGTATTTACCGATACAGAATGTCAAAAATCTATTCAGTTTCGAAACAATAAAGACACGAAATTGTTTTTACATTGGTTGCTTAATACCACTGTTGAAAGCATATATGCCTAACGCATCTGTCCTACCAACAACGCAATTTAATACGTATCTCGTTAAATAACTCACAATAAGTTAAAAAGCGAATAAGCCGCATTGTGCTTTTGCGAGCTTGTGTATATATTTTGTTTAGTTGTATTCCAACTCGCAATGGAAAGTCCCTAATAAAAGGGGCGAGAACCTTTATTGGTGATAGGGATTATTTTTTGCTTTCTTACCTTCAATGTTTAAGGGCGCTGTGTTTTTTTAGCTTAGCCGTGGTGTTTCCGGTGTTAGGTGAAGTCGTTGACTTAAAGAATGGCAAAGTGACCCTCCAAGACTCCCATATTTGGCGAGAGTTGCCTGCTAGTATTGAGCTAGCGAATATAGACAGTGCGACATTGCTACAGCCACTTCAAACGGGTTATGAGCACCTACCTATCGCCCCTTCGTTAGGCGGGGAGTCGGGTTCCTACATCACTAAACTATTGTTAAAGCCCTCCGCTGACGGGCATTATTTTGTGGTCATTAATGCTAATTTCATCGATATTGGGTTATCTGCCTATGTGTCAGGCTCGCAGACACGCCCCCAGATTGAGGTTTTTTCACAGTTAGCAGATGATGCTACGCCCCATCTTTTGCACTTCCAGAGTTTCGCTATTCAGGTGAATGAAAGTGAAACCGTTGAGTTATGGTTAGTCATCAAGGCCAAGCAATTTCCTACACCTGTCTCCATTTCATTTTACGACCCAGCCACGTTTTATGAGTACCAAATTTATAATAATGGTTTGTCTATTGCCGCCATAACCACCATGACACTACTGGCACTATTAGCCATTCTGGTGTATTTGAGTACAAAAAAGCGGGTGGCGCTTACGTGTGCGGGTTATTTAGGTTTACATGGCATTGGCTGGGCTGCAGCTTCGGGATTGCTTGACGACTTGTTTAATATTCCCACAAACAGTACCTACTGGGGAATGATGCTGTTTCCTTTTGCCATTGCGTGTGCAGGGCAGTTTGTGTCTGACCTTTTTGATTGCCCATCTAACCATAAAAAGCTCTTTCGGTTTCTACGCGTTTTTAGTGTGATAAGCGTGGTTTTGGGTGTCACCATGTGGTTTTTACCATTTACTACGGGGTTTCTTATTTCCCACTTGCTGGCGATGGTATGGATGATACTCACTCTCAGTATTGGCGTGACTATGCTTAAAATAAGAGACTATCGAGCAAAGTATTTTTTAACAGGTAACCTGCTTTATAGCGCGTCACTCGGCTACTACATTTGTGCCCACAGCCATTATTTTGGTGAATTGCCCTATTCAGAGTCGGCAGTAGTGGTTGCGTTGTCGGTAGATTGCATTTGCATTTTATTGTGCTTAGCCGAGTGGTTTAAACTGCAACAAATAGAGTTTAATCGAAACTACTATCTGTCTCGAACCGATGCAATGACAAAGCTGGGTAACCGTTTTGCGTTATCTGAGTGTATTGAGCAATTGAATGGCTTTTATGTGGTGGTTTATGTTGATTTAGATGGGTTAAAAACAGTAAACGACAGAAACGGCCATCAAGAGGGCGATAAACTTATCGTTGAAACTGCCAGACTTATGCAGCGGTCATTCAGCCATCGGGGAAGCGTATTTCGCTCGGGCGGTGACGAATTTGTGAGTATTTTACATGCCCAATCCGCCCCTGAGTTAGAGGAATTAACCAAGAGTTGCCGATCGCATATGGATGCATTGTCTTACGAACTTAGTCAGGCTTGGCGTAGGGCAGGGGTGAGTTTTGGTATTGCGACCAGTGTGGAATGTGATTCTGCCAAAGACTGTATTTTCCTTGCCGATAAACGTATGTACCAATACAAATCAATAAATAAGAAACTGGCTTAACGGGTTCATGTTGCTCACACAGTACTCTTACTGTGTTGGAACGCGATAGGTTTGGTATAGGTCGCTACTGTTAGCGGAAGAAGATTTTTGACTGGTGAGTACAATGTTTCCGTTCAACGAAAAATGCCCCTCTTGGCTCTGTATTGTGACAAAGGGCTTTTCCGATTGGTGTTTAAAAAATTGAAGTTGGTTCTTTTGCCTATCATAAAAGGCAATATGCTGACCACTTTTTCTCACGTTAAATTGCCTACCGTAGAAGGCGGGGACGTTTTCTTTAGGCATTGTAAAGGGAGTAGCGTTGCCTCCGCTGTACCATTTGTCGTCCTGGTCTACCCATAACCAATTGTCTGCGAGTGCGTGGTACTGAATACTTTTCCATTTAGGGGGTAAGCGCACCATTGAGTTATCTTCCAAATGGTACTCAACTACTTGCCATGTAGCATCGAGTTTCACACTAAAAGCAATAACCTTAGGAGACTTAAAAGACACCCCTCTATATTCTTTTTGCGGCAACGGTAACGGTTTGGCTTTCCCCGATTTCACATCTATCACATGTATGGCGTTTAAGGTCAGCGCTGCTATTTTCATTTGATCCGGTGACCACGCTAAATCTAAATAGTGTCTGCCATCTTCAAAGTGTGTAATTTTGCTTCGCTTTTGCGTATTACGGTTAAATAACCATAACTCTTCATTGCCAGAGCTTAAATTGACATAGGCGGCGTGGTTAGCGTCTGGCGACAATACGGCGAGCCTTTCATCAACGCTATCGTTTAGCATCGACACTGACTGTTTGTCTGCCAAATTGTACTCATCTACGTTGACGTTATACGTAAAAGCGGTGAACACATAGTCCACCCCGTTACTGTGGCGCTCAGGTCTATGTAATTGAAGGGGGCCAGAAAATAGAACGGTTTTCTCGCTGCCATCAAGGGTATATTGAACAATGTCTCGGGCAGGGTGCTCTCCCATCAACACAACATGTTGACCATCATGAGACCAAATTCCGCAACAAATATAGGCGTTAAGTTTAAATAACAGGCTTAATTGCTGTGTTTCTAAATCGAGCTGATAGAAGCCTTCCCATTGTTGTTTGTCAGGTGAAGAAATAAGCAGTTTGTTTTCTGTCGGGTGGATATCAAATTGATTATTGCCGGCTAGGTGAATATCAGGCTGAGGGAGCCATTGCGTTGTATTGTCGTCAAGGGAGAGCGAATATAGAGAGTAGGGCATGCCTTGTGCCTGAGACTCAGCAAAAATAAGTAAATTGTCGTTGTGGGTGAATTTTATTCTGCCATAACTGCCTGGGTTACAGGTATAGATAAGCTTTGGGGCAGACATCGACATACCATTAAACTCGCGAATGAAATATTGGCAGCTTTCCGGGTTACCCACTAAATAAACCAATTGAGTACCCGTGTCGTTCCAACTGGCTGGCCCAACGCCTTTTTCTTGTTCATGCTCAATTTCTACTTGTTCGCCAGACAGGGTGTTTTTCACATAAAGCCGAAACTTTTCACCATCATGGTTCATGTAGGTGAGGCGGACGCCATCGGCAGCAAAGCTTGGAAAATACTCACTGCCTTTATTCGATGTTATGGCTTTCGCTGACAGAACGGTGGGTGCTACAGACGGTTTCAAAAAAGAAAACCAAGCCAGAATGCATATAGCGCAAAGCAGAAATATAAAGAGGTAACGCTGGGCTTTTGATTGTTTAGGTAAATGGGGCGTTTGCTGAGTGTCGCCGGTGTTAGCTGCAGTGATTTGGCTTGCGCCTGCAACAAATCGATAGCCTCTTTTGGGCACGGTGACAATAAACGCTGGATTACGCGCATCATCTTTGAGTGCTTTTCTAAGTTTAGTTACGAGTTTGCTAACGGTATTATCACTAACAAACCGACCCCGCCAAACCTCTTCCAATAATTGTGCTTTACTGACAACAAGGTTTTGATGGCGACAAAAGTAAGCTAAAAGTTCGCTTGTCATTGGCTCTAGTCGAACCGCACCATGTTCTTTGGTTAAGGTTTGTTGATGTTCACAAAACTCAAAACCTTTTATTTTCCAGCGCATATTATTCCATTGTTGCCAAAAAAGTTCTTTTAAATCAAAGAAGTCACAAAAAGTCATAACTATTCATTTCATAGTCAGGACTTTACCTTACCCACTTTATACAGTGAAACCACAATGACACTTTATAGAGATAGCACACGAATGAAAAAAATAAGTCTCATGAGGGCGATGATCTTTTTGATCAGTATATCACTAAACTTTTACCAAAATACTTACGCTGATACACACCCTGAAAACACGTACACAATGCCTGACATTATCGCATCTACCGATTTAAGTCAGGCAGATAACATTGAAAAAATACTGTCATCAGAAGAACTGAAAAGAGATTTACGTGCATTTGCACGTTCTCTAACCCAGAGTGATATTGTGAAGCAAAGCCTGTTCAACAGAATAGCCTTGCTGTCTTTAAGGGATGAATTAGATCACATCAATGAAACGGTTACCCAATCTAACCTTGGTGTCGAATTTATTCACTATCAGTTGTTTCATCAAACGTGTTTGGCACTCAAAAACAAAACACGAACACAGCCAGCCTTCGCTGACGAAACGCAGGGGTTGCAGGGGTTAATAACACATCAATTTGAACGTCTCAGTGACGAGGAGTTTGTGCAGATGTCGTTGGCCCTTGGGTGGTCAGTGCCCAATGCTGAACGCTATGTGGTGAACGTATACAAGCAGCTTCAGGGTAAGCGTTTATTGTCACAAAGTGACATGATGAATATTGCGGTGAATACCCATTTGTATCATGTGCTGAATACAGTGATCCCCGTTGCCAATAAAGTGATTAAGCAAGAGCAAGATAGGCGATTTATTATTCAACCTGACGTGTTGATAACCCTTGAAAATGACATCGAATTGTCGGCCACTATTGTCAGGCGACAAGGCCAAAAAATGCCTAATACCACAGCGTTGCAATTCACTATTTATGCTGACGAAAAGGCGCATATAAAAACGGCTATGCACGCTGCTGCGCATGGATACATTGGTATGGTAGCCAATTCACGGGGCAAGCGTTCAAGCAGTAATGCTATTGTCCCTTGGGAGCGCGAAGGAGAAGATGCGGCCGCGCTTATTCATTGGATAACCAAGCAGCAGTGGAGCAATAAAAATGTGGTTATGTATGGCGGCAGCTACAATGGTTTTACGCAATGGGCGACGGCTAAGCATATGCCAAAAGGGCTGAAAGCAATGGCACCTTATGTGGCGGCAAATTTGATCACTGGCTTACCTTATGAAAATAACATTGCCTTAACCGGAAATTTCCAATGGCCGCTATATGTAACCAATAATAAGACGGTAGACAATAGCGTTTATAACGATTGGCTGCGCACAAACGCGGTTATCTCTGAGTTATACACCAGCGGTCGGCCCATGGTAGATATTGATGACATAGCAAACAGGCCTAGCCCTTGGTTACAAAAATGGTTAGCACACCCAGAAGATGATGCCTTTTATCAGCGTATGGTTCCCCATCAGGAGGAATACAAAGCGATAGACATCCCGGTATTAACCATTACTGGGTACTTTGAAGGGGGGCAAATTTCAGCCCTTAACTATTTAAATGAACACTATAAATACAATGACCAGGCCAACCACGCGTTATTAATTGGCCCATATAACCATTGGTCGGCACAAAATAAACCCCGCTCGCATCATGGGAATTATAAGCTTGACCCTGTGGCACTTGAAAAAGACACGGAAGAAGTGGTTTTCGCGTGGTTTGATCACCTCTTGAAGGGAGCAAAAAAACCAACGTTAGTGCAAAGTAAGGTGAATTATCAAGTTATGGGGGCGAATGAATGGCGGTTTGCCGACTCGCTGCGTGAGTTGAATCAACACACGGTAAGCTTTTACATACAAACAAACACGCCGAATAAGATGCAAACATATTCGCTAGGCCGCGTTGTGCCATTACGCTCGCAGCAATACATCGAACAGGTTATTGATTTAGCTGACAGAAGCGAGCAACGAAACCTAGCACCTAGACAGGTTATTGGCAGCCGCATCGACAAGCAAGGTGGGATACAAATAGAAACCGACGTGTTCGAACAAGATATGGAACTAACCGGGGCAATCACAGGCTATTTCGATATTGAGGTTAATAAGCACGATGTTGATATTGGTTTTAATTATTATGAAGTGACCAGAAATGGCGAAGTATTTCACCTCAATAATTATCGCAGTAGAGCGAGTTATGCCGACGATATGGGCAGCAGAAGGTTGCTTACTCCCCACAAAAAGCGGCGCGTTCCAATTGTGAATGCACGTTTTACGTCAAAGCTTATCGAAAAAGGCAGTAAACTCGTTTTGGTTTTAAATGTGAATAAGAATATGGACGCTCAGGTAAACTTAGGGACGGGGAAAGCAGTCAATCACGAGGATATTTCACAAGCGGGTGAACCATTAACACTGAAATGGTATTTATCGTCACAAATCAATCTTTCCCTTAAGCCATGGGTGAAGAGCGAATAAATCGTACTTCACCTATGGCTGTTGGATGAAAAAAGTTGTGATTATTTCTTGGCCGCTGCGAATAATGAGATAACAAGGTTTGATAAGAGGTATCTGGCGGCTAAAAAAGACGTAGTGGAGAAGTGTATAAAGAGGGGTTGCGAGCCCACATATTCATAAATACGAGTATGTGATTGGACTTTGGTAACGGATGGAGTGGCGAGCGTGAATGAACAAACCTAAGAAAACGCTTTTTGCTGAAGCTATGGAGCAACATAAGGGCATTGTATTTAAAATTGTGAATTCATATTGCCAAAATCGAGATGAGCGGCAAGACCTTGCGCAAGAAATACTGACAACCATGTGGCTTGCTTATGATAACTACGACAACGAACACAAATTTTCTACCTGGATGTACCGCATTGCATTAAATGTCGCCATTTCTTACTACCGCAAAGACAGTAAGCGAGTAGGCAGAGCAAGTGAAGATGAAGAATGTCTTGTTCACATTGCTGACTTCTCACAACAAGAAGAGCGAAGCGAGGAGGTGATGTTGCTATATCGATTCATAGGGCAACTGGATACGTTAAATAAAGCCATCATGCTGCTTTATTTGGAAAGTGAGCCGTATGACAGCATCGCACATAGTTTGGGAATGAGTAAAACCAATGTCGCTACACGCATTAGCCGGATTAAAGAGACATTAAAAAAACAGTTTGAATCACAGGATGTTTAATATGAATTTAGATAACTTCAAAGAAACGTGGCAGCAACAAAATAGCGATGCAGCAGCCATTACGATTAACCAAACAATGCTGACCAACATGAAAGTGAACAAGCAAGTAAAAGCGCTCAATAATATGAAGTGGGCGCGAATTATTGAGAGTGTCGCCTTCTTCGCTATCATTGTTCTTTTGGGGCAGTATATCGCTACTGACTTTAGTCTTTCAGCGCCCACCATATCGGCCGTTGTTTTAACTATTTTTGCTATTGTTGGGCTGGCGGGAAACATTGGTCAAATCGTGCTAATTTCAAAAATTGATTACGCCAAGCCGGTTAGCCATCTGCAAAAAGATATTTACCGAGTCTGTTCACATAAACTACAGCTGACGAAGCTGTTACTGATGTCAGTACCTTTTTATCTGGCGTATGTATTTATAGGGTTCGATGTACTGGTGGGAATTGACTTGTTTCCACACTTAGAGCAACACATGATTTGGTTTTATTCTTTATCATCACTACTGTTTTTGGTTGTAACCACCACGCTGCTGGCTAAATTACACTACAACAATATTGAGATTTCATGGGTTAAAAACACCATTAGAGTTATTGTGGGAGAGCGTTTAGTCAATATGGCTCAATTTATTAATAATATTGAATCTACTAACCGCTAACCGCTAACCGCCTCACTGTGGTTCTACTCTTCTAGCCTTAACGCCAATGAGGTACGCAGACAGCTTAAGGCTGGGCTTATTTCTTTCTATTCTCTGACAGTTTTGCCATGTTATAGGTGTCTTGGTTGATGTGTGAATTTAGACCGTTCATGATCAGGGATAACGTACTTAACCATTTCTTTTTCACACGCTCCGAAAGAGTGAAAATTGTTGCGCCCTTGCCTTAAGGTTATAGCGTGATTGGGGCCCGAAGGTACATCCACATTATCTAGGTCTTGCCCATCATCTTCCCAAAAGCAAATTGGGCAGATTAAATCGGCCCCACGCTCAGGAAGCGAGAGGTAATCGCAGCACGGACATTGCTCATGCAGAGCAGCACGTTTAGGCTCGTACCACCAAATTCGTCTGTTTTTGAGGAAGCTGACGATTTTACCTAACATTTTTACTCAACATTGCAGAGCCTTATAAATTCTTAAACAGTAAAGCAGGTTTATGAGTTAAAACATCGCGAAAAATGGAAAGACGCACGTTATCTATTCCTTAGTGAGAAGTCGTGCTATGACCATAATTATCGCTCACATAATCGCTTTCAAAATCGGCATTAATGGCTAACGATTGGCTAAAGGTGCTTTTCGCCATCTTTTTATCGCCTTGCGAAAGATAAGCAAATGCCAGGCTGTCGTATACCTGCGGGGCCTCTGGGAACAGTGAAACCAAATACTCAAACATATCAAACGCCTCAGCCCATGATTCTGTTTTAATCAGTTCCATGCCTAATTCATTAACGGTGCGACCGATAAATCGTGTATAACCGCTATCACTGTAAGCTTGCTGGAAGTGCTTGGCAAACCCCTGTTTTCCATACTTTTGGTAATACTCAAAGGCAAAGTTTTTTTCTAGTTGTCTAATTGCCTCATATTCACCTTGTGTAAGAAAAGACAGCACTCTACCTGATATGTACTCTGCAACTAAGTGATCAGTGTTTGCCATCACGACGATTTCATACCCATTGAGCAAGTCAATATCTACTGCAGCGCTCACTCCCAGCCCTCCACCATATGCACCCCAATGGGAACCATCCATGTCAAATAACCTACGATTAAGTGAATCTGTGTTTTCCAGTAATTTATTGGTATAAAAGAGCGCGTGATAAAACCTTTGCACATCTTCAACGGTAGATTCAATGCCACCATCAGGACTTGGGTGCTCAGTTACACCAACGTGTCTTATCACGCTGTCATACTGGTAGGCATATCGCTTAGATTGATGTTGGTGAAGCGTCAGAGGCCTAAACGTCGTGGACGACATCCCAATACGATTAAAGATATCGTCTTGCAGTAATACCTCGAATGGTTTACCCGTAACTTTTTCAAGAATGACACCTAACACGACATAGCCATAATTAGAATACCTACGGTCAGTGCCCGGTTCGAATAGAAGCGGTCTGTTTATTAACAGTTTTAATTTCTTGTCGAGCGTATCAAAGGCCAGCGGATTCTCGCGATACTCGGCCACAAAAATATCAGCAAAACCGGCGCGATGATTGAGTAAATGCTCAATGGTGATTTCATCAATATTATCCTGCATGAACCCCAAATCAAAAGTAACCAGCTTATCGTTCAAGGTTAACTTACCTGCTTGAATTTGCTGCAAAATAAGAACCTTAGTGAAGTCTTTGACGATTGAACCGAGATTAAAGCGGGTTTTAGCACTGTTCTTAATTTGGTTTTCTATATCCTGAAAACCATAGGACGATAAAAACACCTTTTCGCCATCTTTTGTAATCAGCAGATTACCCGAGAACCATCCCATCTGATGATATTGCATGGCAATCCTGTTCGCGACCTCAGGAATGCTCGTGTTTTTATCTTGCTGCTTATTCTCGAATGTAAGCGCGAATGAGCAACCGCTAAAGAATAAAGCACCGGCTAACAGAAGATTACGAACCATTTGATGAATACCTGTGTGTGTTAAAAAACTCGCGAAGTCCCAGTACATTTTTACATTTTGTCGATAAATATATCGTCATCCACAATATAACCGTAATTGCGAAGGGAAGCCTCATATTTACTAGAGAAAAAATGGGTGCTGGGTATACACCCTCTATAAAGACGAGATATGACGTGCCACAAAGCACGGGGAATACAGCGTTGCAAAGCTGAAGCCAACTCGCGTCAATGTTGCATTCATGCGCTCGATGCAGGGTTGCTATTTAAAACAACAGCGGAAAGCTGGTTTAACACTAGATTGATGCCAGTATTGACCAAATGGGTAACACACAATGAGCCGATTCCTTTACCTGTGACATTTCGCCCGACTCGATAGCCAATTTCAGCAGTGCCATTGGGGTGAACTTCTTTAATGTTGGCGCGAGCAATTATGCAGTTGTTTTGAACAAGCACATAGGAATAAGTGAGTCAGCCAGATGTTAGCGCCTTGTTAGGTATAGTAGCTTTCCACGAAGTACGTGACCCCTAGTGAAACGATAATGAAAGTCGCATTGATTGATGCCCGAATAAACCAAGCAAGATGCCCATAAGATGCGCCTGCTTTTTGTGACGCTATAACCATTAAGCCCATTAATCCAAACCACGGCGTAAAAAATACAATGATATTCCATTTTATAACTGAGACCGCCAAATCATGAAGCGCTCCGCTGACTAAAAATGTGATAAGAATAGAAAGGGAAATAGGAAGAAAAGAGGCTAGCGGTCGCATGACATTGCGGGATAAGTAGTAGCTCCAGATGGGGTTCCAATACTGCCAAAAAATGGGGAAAGATTTTGCTCCGAAAGAACGTGAAAGCATGTTTCTCATAGAGTGACTTGCACCCAATGGAACTCCATTTCGCTTTTTAACGTACTGTGAAAGTGACAATGTGCTTCGCATGGTGAATTCCATATGTTAACGCCTCATTCAGAGGCAACAAAATAGTTGTCTTTTGTCCTGCTGCAATTGTCCACTTCCCCTTTAATGGGGCAGTTCTAAATTAGCGTTTTCGCCGTTTTTCTAACTAATTTAACATAAGTTCCGGACCCCGCCACCTACCGCAATTCCTAATACAGTCCACACAACTGCGTCTAGCGAACGAAGTGAGTGTGTTGATTGGGTAGTTATGCGTTGCGCTCACTCATTCCTCTGACAACAAAGAAGTAATAAACTAAAAAGCCTAACCATGAAAAGAATATTGAAACGAGGCACCAAACTAATTTTTGTACTCCCTTAGCTTTCTCTGATGTTAGGGCAATTAGTACTGGTAAAAGGGTTAGGCTGAAAAGCATAATAAAAATGATAATTTGCCAAATACTCATGTTAAAAAAGAACTCCTTATCTTTTGTCCCTCGCGAACGCGGCGAGTGTTAATGCGTATGTTAGTTTTTATGCTACTACAAACAGTGAATAAATTAACAACCACAGAATTTGAAACCCGTAACTAAGCCTTTGGTAAAGGCCAGGTACACTTTTAAGTTCAAGTGCTTTTGTTAGTTTATAAGAAAAATACAAACAGCCACAGATACACAAAGCGGAAAGGCATCGAAGTGTAGTGGTCAAGTAATTTTGGCCACATCGTTATAGCTATTCCAGTA
>CEVI01063548.1_pt1 | contig 49123 bp, 97 predicted proteins | sample 531471 | NCBI WGS metagenome assembly CEVI01 (sample SAMEA2623513, study PRJEB7988) | marine metagenome | isolation source: saline water (ENVO:00002010), including
ATTGACCATCAGCCTGTGATCAGGTTTGAGTAAGTGTTTATGAACGGAACGCACTATGTCATTACAATTCGCAACGAGCCGCAAACTTGATTCAGTTTGGACGCTAGGATTTGAAATCGTAGACGGAAAGGCAGTTATTCACAGCTTTGACCGTGACAACCAGACAGGCTACGAAAAAGAGAAAGAGTTACCTCAAGTGCGCATCGTCGAAGATGATAAGCGAGTCGTCAAGAGCATTAAATTAGCGCCTTACAAGCCCCACATGGGACAAGACTTTGCTGAAGCCACCAGCTATGAAGTCGCCAATCCCAAGTACATTTTTAGCTACAAGTAGCTTTGCTCAATGAGGGGGAAACCCCTCACTACCCTACCTAGCAATTAAAGAGCGGAATAACATGGCGATACTACCAGAGACAAAACGTAAAGTAGGTACAACCCTCTACTCATGTCAAGGCTATATTGATGGAGACAAAGCTGTATCTGAAATATGGGAATGGGAGATCGTAAGCGTTAAGCGTCCTCGACGCACAAAATCTGAAATTGAAGCCAATATATCATTTCCGCTGATGCTTACCGCACATGCCAAACGCAGTAATACCTACAAAAAAGGCAAGTGGTCAAAAGCCGTTTTAATCGAGCATGCGGAGATCTACACAAAAACGTGGGTAATTAGTGCAGAACTGCCTATCGGACTCTCTACCACGCCTTTACGCGCCATACAGGAAGAGATTCTTCTGACAAAAGATATGATCAAGGATCTGGAAGCAGATGATGATTCAGAAATTGCCGAAATTGAAGACGAGAAGCGTATCATAGCAGCACTTAAAAACCGCGTTAAAAGAAAGAATTATAAAATTTCTTATTGACAACATTCGAGATTTGTGATATTATAATTGCATAGTCACTAAGGGGAATACATTATGCAACTGAACGTTTAATTGACTCTGTCTGGACAATGAGCTTTGAAATTGTTGACGGCAAGGCAGTTATACACAGCTTTGATCGTGAAAACAAAATCGGCTACGAAAAGGAGCGCGAGCTGCCGCAAGTCTCTATCTCTGAAGGTGAGGGCCGTATTGTCAAAACCATTACGCTAGCGCCATACAAAGACTTTAGTCAGGACTTTGCCGAAGGCAAAACCTATGAGGTAGCCAATCCGCAACACATCTTCAGCTACTCATAAGCAGGAACGGAAAGGAGGCGTAATCGTCTCCTTTCGTTAACTCCATCAAATACGTGTCTTATTCACGTGTTTGATAGTTTGAACATGATAGTATGCTCTCATACTTCACATATCATTTTAGGCTAATATGACAACTGCTATTAATATTCTTTTCGACTTTTTGCTTTACTGTGTTGGCTTAGTAGTACGTATATCGACTGTATCGATATCACTCACCAAGCATAGCCCTCAGATTATAGCGCTAGCTATTTTTGCGTTTGCGCTATTTTTTCCTGATCTTGCGAATAGTTTATTTTTGTGGGCTTTTGGCATTTCCTAAGAAAGTCACCCACCTGCTCAGAAAATTCATTAATATGGATTTCATGCCGCGCCCAAGTGTCGTCCATATACTTGACGAGCACAGTCGGCCTATTCTTTTCATCGCCGTAATACCACGTACCTTCATCTACCACAGCGTGGACTCCTGCCAGTTGAACCACAGAAGAAAGCCCTTCTTTGTTAACAACTGTCAGCATGGTCTCTAAGCTTGCTGAACGTTGCCTAATAATCTTTCTTAACCACTGCATACTCTTACCTTTTTAGTTGACATATTAATTTTATGTGTTATAATTAGCGTGTAAATAAGGGGATTCAAATGAAATCAGATGCAAAGCAAGAAATTTCTACCGTTATCACATCGCTTGACGAACTTAATGACGCGCTCAGCAAAGGCAACATCAAGCCTGTTGCTCATGGCGACTCACGCATAACCCTCTTAAAAAAAGGTCTTGAGGCACTTGCTGGCGCTTACGACTTCCCTGCTGACGTGCGCTACATCTCTACGGGAGAATTCACGTTTAACGGCAACCGTGGAAAGCACAAGGAAAGCCCCTGTGCGCCATTCGGTGAAGAGTTAGCGCGTTGGCTTAACACAATCCCTACACGCACTGGGATGGAGCCTAAGCAGGGCTTTGTACTTCCTGAGTCAGGCTGGCTATGGATAAACCACTTTGACGCAGAACGCTTGCTGAGAGCCGTTCACGCTGAGAACAACTAGCTAAACGGGGCGCTATTTTTAGCGCCCACCCTCACCCATTAATTGACGGTGCTGTTAATTGAGATACTTTCTTACTCAACATGCGATCCTTTTTACTCTTTTTACTTAGGGTCGTCCTTTCCTTATGTGCCTTTATCTTTGCTATGGCGCGTTTTGTTTCGGCAATATCATAAAGCGTAAGAATCGTACAATCACCCTCATCGCACTCTTTGTAGATCAAAGACAGTGAGTAATCCATATTAGACCAATATCTAGACCCGCGTCCTTTCTCGACCACCAAATCATGACCTACATGCGCTTCGTACCACAATGGGTCTCTATTGTAATCAATCAATGTAATATAATCAAAAAACGAACGTTCACCATCCCATGCATTAAACTTACTTTCCAGCGTGTAATATAGGTCACGGGCGCTCACATTAGGTTCATGCTTGCTTGATTGCGTTATTGTTGTAACGTTAATGCGAAACACTTCACCTCTCTCATTGAGATTGACGTCAATAATTGACTCAGGCTGGGCCGCGTCCTTAATTATATATACATTTCCTTCATCAGCTTTTGAAACAACAAGCCCTTTCTTTCTCAACGCCTCAGCGTGCGTTTCAGTAAATGGCTTACTAATTTCAACACCATATAACGATGATGTTAAAGCTGGTGGATTATCCCTCAGCAAGAAACCAAGACACACTATTAAAAAAATCGTTACCCAAAGAGTACGACTGAATCCCTTGAGTGCGACACTCAGATTAAAAACGCCCTCGTCTGGCCCGACTGCAAAGATGCAAGTGCCTACAATACATATTAAGCTTACCAGCATAAAAGGAACGACATTGCCTGTTAGCATTCTTAAGTCTGCTTCACTAACTAGAAACCAGACCACACAAGCCAAAGACGATACAATTAACAATAATGCATAGGCGACAGCATAAATTCCCTCCTTTCTCCTATCTCTTTCACTTCTATCAACTTCATTTTCAACATTCATATTAAATAACCCTTATTTAGCTGTTGTAATAAATTAACTCTTAACAAAAATTTATTTCATTGACTTTTGGCAGTTCTTTTGATACATTATAAAAAGGTTGAGTCGCCAGTTAAATGTCTTGCTCATGGATTATTAGCAAGACTCACTTTAACACTTTGCCGCAACATTGAAATGTGCGACAACACCTGCATATCATGACTCCTGCATTTCATGATCCCTTAAAAGCCTCGAATTTTTCGAGGCTTTTAATTTTCATTTACTTACTGCAAATAACTTATCCAACTTCTCTCTTACGCGTTTATCCGTCTCGCTTTCTGACGTGCCTTTTTGCCCATTCATATTGCTTGCTTCTACATAAGCTTTCACCGCATTAAGTTCTTGCAAAACAATCTCTACATGAATCACATCATCTGATGACTCGTAATGATGCACACTAAACGCCCTAACGCATTCATCATTGCACTTTGCGAGCCAGTAACGCTCCTTAAAAACTTTTACCACCCCCTCATCAAAGAATGCCTGCGATGCGCCGTCATGCCACTCTGAAGGCAAGGTGTTATAGTTAACGGGAGAAAGTCTCTCAGAAAACAATCTATCTTCGTCCCCCATCCTCTCCGTTACGCCTTTATATACTTTATAAAGGCTTATCATATCGGAAACATCTTTCTTCTCTAGAAGGTTATTCTTCGCCTTGAGAAGCACCCTTACCCTAATTACTTCATTGTCTTCATTTAGTGTCACTGCAACTTCAGATTTAGGCATTTTGCTATCAACAAAAACAAGGTGCGACTTATCGCCCATCTCACCATTAAGACTTGGCACTTTTAAAACGAGAGTATTTTTTGTTACTGCTTTCACCTTATCCTCGCTCATTTTGTCGCCCAGCGTCACCCCGTACAGTGACGTTGGCAATTTTGGCGGCGTAGAAAACGCCTCAGCGACAAAAAAAACAGTAAGAGAAAATAATAGACCCACCCAGAAAGCCATAACAGTCTTTTGAAATACCCAGTAAAGCGAGTGACTACGATATATCTTCTGGCTAGCTAACCCCCTTGCCATATACAAATATGTCACCACCCCACAAGCACCTAAAGCATAGCCAACGAAAGAAACTTCAAAAGAATATAAATATCGAATTATGCAATAAAACGCGAACCCCAGTAGAAGAGCACACATGGCATAACTAGAGGCCACAATGCCACCGAATGTCGAATATTCAAACTCGCCTATTTCGGTCAATTCATACCGCAAAAGGGCCAGCTTTGACTGTATACCTGAAGTAACTGGTTTGCTCATAAGATTTCCATAATACTTACCAACCTAGTCTTTTGAGCGGCTGGTATTGCTGTTGTTGATTTAAGATTATATCAAATTCCCTTGCTCTGTAAATAAAATACATTAACTATATTAAAAAAAAGAGCTTAATATTGACATAGTGCAGTATGTTTGTTATTATATGCGCCTATTGAAATGTGACTCACTACTTTTTAGGGGACGGTATGACCACACATCTTTCACACTCAGGCACAAAGTTTTTTTCGTGACACACAAGGCTACAATAAACAAATCTTTATCGGCGTGAGATTTACAATTAAGCGTGCGATAGATGATGTACAAGACGCGTTTGACTACATTCAAAATAACTACTTTTGCAATCCCGATGTATCAGGTAGCGGCCATTTTTGGCTTATGCCACCAGCACATCGTGACGAGATCACACCCACGTGGTCGCGAAAAATAGACAGCAGCATAGCCCGTGGTGCTATTACAAATCATGGTGAAACAACCACTATCGACGTACTCTTTGTAATGCTTGATTATGAAGAATTCGCAGAAGAGTTAGACGCTGTTAGCGAAGAGCTTAACTTGTTCGTTAAGCACGGATTTGCAGAAAAGTGGGAGCAGTTCTCACTTTACTAAAGACCTTGCAGGCCCAGCGCATTCTGGGCCTAACTTCACTACGATTGACAATAACACCCACCTGCTTACAATCACTTGCTGTTGACATTGTGAATAAATATGTTATAATGTGAAAGCACTTTTATTGGAGCCATACATGAGCAATATTGTCTTTACCCCTGAACATCAACCACAAAATATCGCTGATGACATAAAGCGTGTATTTGACGCTATCCTTTCAGCTTATTCCCCTGAAGGCACGCACTATTCGTCCCACTTCGCCTCCGTCTATCCGTTTCCCAATAAGCATATTGCAATTGAGATCAAGCCAAACAAAGACAACAGTGGTGCGATAGTTAAAATTCCTTTTGACCATGAGCGCTTACCATTCAATGATTGTGAGAAGACATCTTATGAAATCGCATTTGAATTCGCTGCTAGAGATGAAAATCAGCGAAAAGCATCAATAGCCAAATATATTGCCAAAACAAAAGAAACATTTGGCGATAATGCTGAGCTTTTACCATCGCGCAAAGATGCTTTTGGTTGTAGGGTAAATATAGCCTTCCCAATTATTCCTGAGTCTGAAAGTGCAATGAGCAACATCAACACGGCGCTTCAGAAAAGTGGACTTAGACCCCGTCCAGATGCATTAAAAGGGAAGGTCAACGAATATATTGTTGTTGTTACCAATGACAACTGCGACCAAGAGTGGTTCCGCGTGGAAACCGACCTTGATTTCTATCAAATGGAGCATGACGATGTTGTTTCAGCATTACAGAATAAAATCAGTATTGACCCAGACAGCGAAGATGTTTGCTTTACAGATAATCTGATGCAAAGAATCACACTCGACAAGTAAGGAAGATAATGAGCAAATCCATCAACGACAACGACGATATTGCATGGCACGAACATGTATCTGAGATGGACGACTCCCATATCGTCCTCGCAATTGCCGAACTTGAAGGACATAACGTTACCCTCAGCCAAGGTCGTGTATTGCTAGCAAATGATAATAGCGAAGGCGAGGAAGATGAGTTCAACCCTCTTAGTAATGCTTACCAGTTCCTGCCTTTAATGAAAAGGTACGAGGTCATACGCGAGTTTGAAGAGTATGACTGCATTGGGTGGGGATACCGATTACTTAACCATACAGACAGCCCCATTGTTACCACTGAGACGCAGGATTTCAGCGGCAGTGGGGAGGCAGACTTTTCGATGGAAAAGGCCGTATGTGTAGCGATTGTTTTTTCGCTCTACACACAAGAAAGTCTGAAAGTTGCACTAAAAAAATACAATATTTAATGTTGACAGAGGCGCTTCTTTTTGTTATTATAATCGCATAGTCAACAAGGGGAAGCGCTATGTCATTTAAATCTTTAAAGCCTCAGAGTCAAGGTAAGAATATCGCTCAAGGTGTTATCACCGTATTCTATACGCCTGAGTTTTTTGCCCTTACCTTACCTTTTCTTTCTGAAGAGGTAGATATTGAAGCCAATATCTCTCCTAGTGCTATTCTCGCTATCTCTGATAGCAAAGCGCCTGAGGGTATTCGTAGCTATCCTACTGCAAAGATTATCGAGCACATGCTGGTGGCTAGAAACGTAGCCTACAATGTTGTTCGCATCAAAGAGATTGCATCAGAAGAAGGCTCAATAGCTTATCGCGTTGTTATTACCCTACCTCAAAAAGGCAATACACCTTTAGTGATTGAAGGTGAAGGTGGCGATGTTATTCTTTTAACGAGAAAAGATGCGCATGGCCTTGATGCCGTGACGGTTGTTGCCAAGGACGCACCTCACTACTATAAGCATCTAAAGTATGGTGAGCGTCCTGCTACGTCAGACGAGCTAAAAAAAGCTAAATGTGCCTGATACTGCTATGACGATGAATTTCAACAAAGCCTTACTACCTTTTGCCGCGATATATGTCGCGGCATTCGTTGCGTTGAGTCTCAATGTTACGTCTTTTCCTTACGACAAAGTGCCTTTTGGCCTGTTCATTGGCATGACTTACGCTGTCGTCATCATTGGGTTTCTAGCACTCCCCTTATCTTCTGGCAAGGATAACTTATTACCTATTTCGCTTTCAGTAATCGCGCTTATCCTCTTCAACCTTTATATTATGAGGCTGATCCCCCTTAATATGGACCAGTTCCATATCTCCGTTAACGCGAAACGTATATCACTGATAGTAGGAATGACATTAGGTGGCCTAGCGGTAGCCGTGCATAAAGTAACAGGGAAATAGGTTCAATTTAAAAGTTGACATGTGTGTTATTATTTGTTATTATAGAGTGACTAAATTAAAGGAGCATAACGTTGCCTAAACCATTAGAAATGACGCCATTCGCATCACTTGAAGATATTAAGGCGCACTTTAAATTGCCTGATGACAAAGAACTTGCTCTTGGTGATCCTAGTTACGTTCAATTTATCTCTCATCCTATCCACCTGCAAAGTAATGGTGACGATCCTGTTTACGTACAAATAGGTGAATTACGAGATGGGACTTACTATGTACTGTCCGAACTGGCTGAGCAAGCGAATGAGGTTCATGAAAACCTGAACCGTTACCATGAGTCGGGCGACCACAATGGCTTCTATACCGTATCATTGCACTTTGTCTCAGATGGAACATTCAGAATCTTTGGCAGTGCGGATGAGGACAATGAAGATGGAGACTTGTGCGTTGACACGGAGACTGTCGATGAGATTGTCAAAGAAATATCTAAACTCAACCTCGAAGACTAACGGAGATACCGATAATGCCTTATTGCAAAGAGTGCGGTCAAGAAGTGGAAGTTGACGAATTTGGCATCTCAAATCACGTGGTCGATGGGGCTATTGACCATGACTCTGACGCTAATCACGTTGCACTTCCTGAAGAATAAAAAGACCCTATTAACGAGCAATAACGCTAATAGGGTATAACTGAGGAGATCACTGTAATGAGTGGCTTAGAACAACAAATAGAAGCACTTGGGGCTGACTACTCTGAGGAGTTAGGTAATGTCGTTCATGACGCAGCTAGTAAAATAGCATCAAAAGTTAATAACGAGGGGATCGCATCACAAATTCGCTTTCTTAAAAACGAATTTAATATGACTGACGAAGAGATCATTGAAGCCATTAAGGCTGAACTTGAAGATTAATAAGTGCAGTGCAGCATGGTGCTAGCAATTTAAGGTTCAAAAAAAGAGGGTGCGTGTTAATTCGACCCTCTTTTTTTGGCTTTGCTATTTAACCGTTAGCTTTTCTCCTAATGAGGGGAGATCCTTGTTGAACATCACGTAAACGTCACCAAATCCTGCTGTACAGTACGTACCACCATTAGAGGCGCGACGACATAAGCTATAAAATTCTACTGCATCAGCGCCTGCTGGCATGACAGCCGTACCAGTGTAATATGGCGTTTCCATATTCATCCAGCCGCCGTAGTTTCTCCAGTTCTGAGCGCCCGAATTATAGATATCTGCCATTTGCTCACCATCTTTAATGGCGCGTATGATTAGCTGAGAGGTATCACTGTCGCTAGACAGTGAATTTGCTTGATACGCAATATCGACCACCTGATCGGATGGTAATGTCTTGGGAAGAGGTATCGTTTGAACACGAAGTGTGGTGCTACCTTTACCCCCAGTGTTAAGATACTTTCCGTCTATTCGCGTTTTACTTCCTAAGAACTCCCCCATCCCTGCATTTAGCAAATCTTGCAAGCGAGACTTTTGTTCTGCCGTAAGCACATCCCCATTTTCTCTCACTAGTGTACCTCTTGGCAATGACGCGCCCTCTTTGATAACAAAGCTTACTTCATACCCTTCAGGTGTGACGATTCCATCAAACGAGCTGGATAGTTGTGCGCGATAAACATTTCCAGCGTTAACAATCCCCGACAACCCTGCCAGCAAGACCAGTAAAACAAACCTTTTCATATAAATACCTATATTAAAAATCACAGTTAAAATAATTAATACATAGTATATTAATGAAGGGTATTTAGGCAACACAATTTACAATACCACCTGAAAATTAGTGTTGACGTTAAGGTTGCTTTGTGATATTATACGCGCTCATTCAGAAGGCACAAAAGAATAAGGGATTTTATGAAGTTACTTGCATCAACTCTACTTGTAGCAACATTGGCATTTAGCACAACCACCAGCGCAGCGTTTAGCAACGAATATGATATTACTCAAGTGAAGCGTAGCAGCTTTGCTTACGGCACATCTATAAAGGTGAAAGATGTAATCTTCAATGTCGACAAGGATTCAAAGTCTTCTCTCCCTGTTACTATTTCAGACGCTAATATTAAGGCTGAGTCAGGTGAGGTGTCTTTTACAGTATCGAAACCCATTCAGGCTATCGAATTCACGACGATCCTCTTTGATGTTTTTGGACGCCAAATCAATGCATTCACCTGTACGGAAGTCAAAGATTTCGAGGCTGACAAAACTTACACCATTAGTGCAGAATACACCCCTACTGAGTCACGATACGCCACCTCCTTTACCTATGTTTCAAATGTGCGCATTTCAGACAGCGAATTTGCCACACCAAACTTTAAGCGTATCGAAATAGCCTACAAGACCATAAATTTAGGGCGGTAGGCCGCAATAAAACAGGGCTTTTACCCGACTCGCAACCATAAAAAACATTTACAAGAAAGGCGTGCTATCAATGACAACAGCAACCACCCTAATCGGACTATTTGATACTTGGCTAGGCGATATTGACACCAATGATCACAAGCAATTTCCTTTTTCTGTACGTGTTGGTTGTGTGAAAATGGCATCGCCGCGAGATGAGCGTTTCGATATCATACGTGAGCTAGGTGCAAACTTAATAGACGCTATTTTTAATAATACGCACTTACCCAGTGGGAAGCTCTCTTTTGTATTCCCAGAGCGTCATATGTCTGTTCATGAGCAACAGGGCTTTATGAGGGCGCTATCAAGCCACAGCAGTGTCAAAGATATTACGCAGGTGGATATCATCACCTCATCACCGCTTATGGTTGGCGACTTTTACAAAGAGCAGATACGCATCCTAACGTGGAATGACGATGAAAAGTATAATGGTCGTGGCGGTAACTAGTTTTACGCTTTCTAATTTTTGATTTTAAACGAGGTTTCGCTCTTGGATATTGTTGATTTTGATAGCATTGATGTAGGCGATGAAATTATTGTAATTACGCGCTACGGGAACAAACAAGAAGTGCGTACCGTTATTGAAAAAGGAAGCTCATCCCTGAAGCTAGATGATGGCAATGAGCTATCCACATGGGGCAGAGGCGGCGGTGAAATCGCTATTAAAGCCAACCACCCAGAGGTTATCAGCGCTAAAGAAGATTTCTTTTTTCAATCCATTACGAAAGCCCTTAGTTTCAGCTCTGAGGCAACCCTAAAAAACAAAGAGGTCCGAGATTTACTCCTTAGAATTTATGATATTGAAAAGGAGCAAATAGATAAAAGAATAAAAAACTTGCAGAGCATGTCAGCGATAGGCAGAGAGTCGCAAGAGATTAGCAAGGTTGCTGAAAAAATCTATAAAGATAGCAATTAGGTATTGACATTTTATGTGAATATGTTATTATATGCACATAGTCAAAGAGGGGAATGACATGACAATCAAATTTGCATCAAACACACAGCGCCTAGCACTAGACAATATCGGTACGACATTATTAGTGCGCATTGACGACAACCTTTACGAGGTGTCGCATGCATCTCGCTTCGCTCAAACCACTGACGAGCTACTGCATCAAACAAAAGGCTTCATTGCGCACATGGTGACTGACGAAACCAATGATGTTGTTGCAACCCTGATTGCAAAAGAGTTGGTGTTAACCGATGCGAACAGCAAAATCAATGACCTTCGCGACCAAGCAGGCTCAGACGCCACACCGCTTTACATCATGAATCATGCAGGCATTTTTCAAGTTGCAAAGATTGTCTTTGAAGACCCTGAGCTTCAAGTCGAAGAAGCGGAAGATGCAGCTATTAAAGCAGGCAACTTGTATATGAAGATGCATAGCGATACGTCTCTTATTGCATCTACTGAGACAACTTTAGACAGCGAGGCCGCAAAGCTTCACTTTATCGCCACCAACAACTCTATGGCTTACAAAAAGCTGGCCTAGGACGCATTACATGGAAAGGTCTGAAGATGCATAATCTTCGCGACCTTTCCGCTCAGCCTTCATCTCTTCGTTAAGTTCTAAGGCGATACTTTTAAGTCGTTTTACCTCAGGCGCATCGGCTAATTTCTTCAACTCTCTCACCTCTACTTCTGTCATCTTAACCATCGCATCTGATATATGCTCTAATTTCTTAATAAGCGGAATCATTTCTTTAGCGTCATAGTCTTGCTCATTAAGCCTCTCTAACACATTTACCATTTTCTCCATGTTATCAAACGCGACCTCCCTCATTCGCTCATAAGCACCATTAAAAACATGTGGACTTATCTTGTAGTCTAGGTCGCTTACTTCATTTAGGCTCTGAGAAGCCGCAGAGGACGTGGTAAAAGCAACAGTAGAGATAGTTTGCTTAGCAGAACGCAGAATAGCTTGTGGAGACATAATATATACCCTTAAAATTAACATTATAACACGATTATTTTTATTTATGCTCATTGACATTATCTCTTTTTATGTTATAATGGCATCACTTAATTAGGGAGCACTTATGAGCATCAGCACATCATTTCCAAATACACGCCGCGTATGTGAAAACATTAATGCACTTATTGCAGATTTGCAGGCTGGGAAAATAAAGCCCTACCCTGCCTCTTTGAAGCGCCGAGACCTTGTGGTGGAGGGTCTGCTAACGCTAGGCAAAGAAAGCAATGCGAATGTAACTGCCAACCCCATTGGCAGCGCAGCAGGCAACCCTATTTTATTTAAAGCTGATGACAACGGGTATGGCGATACCCTTGCAGGCATTATGAACACCGTTCCTGTACGCCATGGTGAAAAGCCAACAAAAGGCTTTGTTCAAGGCTACAACGGGTGGGCATATATTGAACAACACCATGCAGAACAAATGCTCTTTCGAGCTGGTGGATTGGTTTAAAGGAGGTGTGTATGAGCCTTAACTATCACGAGCTGAATGAAAAAAGAGACGAGATAGCAATTCAGATCGGCGCAGAATGCAACCCCTTGAAACGCAGTCAACTGCAAGATTCGTTGCGCGATGTTGAAAGCAAGATTAGTCAGTACGATTTAAGCGACGATGACCTCTTTAAATGTCAGCGTTGTAACGTTGTTCTCGATATCGAAGACTCTGTCCAGTTTGAGGACGACGAGTTATATTGCGAGTCTTGCTACGCGATTGTCGCTAGCGACAATTAATACAAAACAACCGTAGAGCCGCATTGCGGCTCTCACGCATTCAAAGAGTGTTCTATGCCAATCCAAGCCTTTCTAACAAAACCCTCAGTTATGGACGTTATATGCGGCGGCATAGATCGTTGCACGGTATGGCTATTACACCCTCCTCATTACAGACCACTTATGCTGGAATGCCCAGTTTTTGGAGAGATAGCCAACCCTGACGACCTCGCTATTGGGCATTGGAGGGGGGAAGATAGGTTCAGCTTCAGTGGTAAAGTCATTAGAAAGGCAGGTGGAGCGTTACTAGAAAGCACATGGGGAGCAATAAGCGATACTTATAATGCACCTACTGACCTTGATATGATTAATGCTCATAGAGAGCTTTCCGATGCGTTTAGCAAACAAATTTACCGACACCCTCAGCCTAAGCGCCCCTCTGAACAGCACGACTTTTTCGTAGAAGCGCAAGCTCGTGAGGATTTCATTAGCTACCACATGGAAAAGGAAGGCATGCGACACGCTGAGTGGGTACTGCCGATTAGCCTCAACATCACCCTATAAATAAATCCTTATTTGCATTGACAAATGATTGTTAATTTGTTATTATAGAAAGCATAGCAAATACGGAGAATCACATGAAAGCTAAGCGTATCATCAAGTCAACCTTACTTTTTACTGTTGCAACTTTAGGTGCGGCGGCTGCTTCATTCGCTGGCACAGCAATGGGCAAGGGCATGGACTTTGAAAGCACTGCTAAAGCGATGCAGGAAGAAGTAATTTATTGTCAGCAACAAGAGCGTCGCAGCTTCACAAAGTGCATCTTTAATCTTGACAGATCATCTCTTTAAGAGGCGCTATGAAAATCTTTGGATGGTATTTCGCTTATGATAAGGCTACTGACGCTTCAGAAGCGAAACTCTGGTCTAATACCAATCATGGCAACCGACATCAACGTATTTTTGCCCTAGAACGCGTCATTTCTGAGAGGCACGAAGTTGCTTACGGCCTATACATAGGCAAGCACAGGCTACAATGGGCAAAATTAGACCAAAGCAAGTATTTTGCGAAAGCCAATATCCGCTGATGAACGAGGTCTACGATGCCCTCATCGCATCAGCTTGCCAACATGATCTACCGCACATCAGCATTGGTCAGCTACGTCCAATATCCAATGCTGATGGCTGTCAGCTACTCAAGTGCACATACTTTGGCGGCAAAAACAAACACAACTTACACGCCAGATGGATTGATACGAGCAGAGGTGATGACTTTCTGTTTTTTACTCTCACCATGTCTGCACATCATTTTTAGTGACCACCTTCGACTAGTCTTATTTTTATATTTGTATTGACAGATGGCGCTTTATTTGTTATTATATGTATGTTGATTGAGTTTAGGAACACAGCATGAAGAAGATAATTCTAAAGAGCCTAGAAGAGAAGGTGAAAGTTTGGAACCAAGCACAAAATGACAGTACCACAGTCAGTCCTATCGAGGGCGGTTTCAGCATTACTCTTGGCATGTTCCACTACGAATTTGAAAATAAGCCTGAACTTATCGTTGTTGAACTTGAGGTAAGCAATGATGCCCACTGCAAATCTGTTCGTTTGGATTTTTGTGAAAACGGCCCTTCAACTGATCAATGGGACACAATCTACCTATCTCCCAGAAATGTAAGTTTGCTGGATGCGATGGAACACGTCATCAACTCCCAAAAAGGGACGCTGCCTAAGCATCTCTCCTTTAATTTCATTGAGCTTAAAGCGATAGAAAAGAAATGGGCGCAAAAAATAGCGTTTATGACGCAAGATCTCAAGCTTATTCGTCACTATAAAAGCACGTTAAAGCCAGCATAATTTTATTGACATTGTTATTTTTTATGATATAATAAGTCGCATATTACATCAGCATTTAGGGATTTTCATGACGGGCATTACATACACCTACTTAAACAATAGAAAGGCGCAGTTCTTTTCTCATTTTTATGATGTGTTTATCTCTTTAGGTTACGATGAAGTCTCCGCTACCGCCAACACAGAGCAAGCATGCAAGCGATTAGATGCTGGACTAGGAAAGCTTTACGGCAATCGTAATGTACATCAGCTTGTGCGCATGAAGCGTCAAGTGCGCAATGAGATTCGTAATGCAATCATGTTTCGCCCAGCTCAAATCAAAAAGAAAGAATATTACGAAAAAGAATATGCTGAGCGAGCTAAGAAGTTTCATGATAATAATCAATCCATATTTTCTTTTGAACATTGTTATGGAAGTAAATTACGGGTTCGTTTTGCAGATTTTGCCCACTTATTTAAGATTACGCCCTTATTTGCTGTTGAGGCTGCAAAGAAAAACAACGACCAATCTCAGTCGCTAAAAGATCCACTTGATGCAGCGAGAGAGCTTCTTGCTTCTGATAAAGACTGTAAGCGTGCCATAGATCATATTAAGCACTTAATCCTATCTCATAACGACAAGCTTGGCGGCAAAGACAAGCTAGATCTAATAAGCCTAATCATTTAAGGAGTTACAATGCAAACGTTATTTACTTTAAAACTAGAGGCGGATGGCGGCACTATCAGAGAGCTTATTGCAGATGGCTTACGTATCGCCAGACGGCTTGAGATTCGTGTAGAAACCGAAATCAATGGTGTTGAGGTTAGCATGCATCCTCTGGATAGCGAAGATGAAGTGCGTGAGCGCTACTTGATTGACCGCGCATAAGCCCATACAAAGCGCCTTCGTTACGAGGGCGCTACATTTATATTCACTATACGATATCTATCATTACCTTACTTAAACCTGTACAAATTTAACCCTCACCACCCCTATACTCACTTCTTACTTTGTATTATAATAGATTATGTTATTTAAATTAACTTATCTTTGTGCAGTCCTTTAAGAGGTATCTATTATGTTTTCAAAAATTGCGGCAGCAGTATTAGTCGTCCTATCTTCATCAGCCTTAGCAGAAGGCCCATTACTTCGATATAATATCGGGGACAGTTCCAACTTACACATACAAAGTGGCACTATTGAGTCAGCTATTGTTGATGAGCCAGAAGAGGAAGAGGTTGCTGTTGAATGTCTAGATCCATCCAATATTGGCAACGTAGGTACTGCATTCCCATGCAAAGATAAGCTTATTGTCGACAATGCCAGTCTCAAAAATATGGTCGGAAACGGGAAGGATTACAGCGATACAGCCATTTATACGGGTCAGGTAACTTCTTTTTATGAACTATTTAGATATGAAGATGTTCTACACTCTATTACAGGATGGGATACAAGCAATGTTACCAACATGAGTAATATGTTTTTTTCATCCAGATCGTTTAATCAAAACATAAGCTCATGGGACACAAGCAATGTTACTGATATGAGTGATATGTTTCGTTCAGCCAATTCATTTAATCAAAACATAAGCTCATGGGACACAAGTAATGTCACTGATATGCATAGTATGTTTTTTTCAGCCAAGTCATTTAATCAAAACATAAGCTCATGGGATACAAGCAATGTTACCAATATGACTGAGATGTTTTATAGCACTGACGCCTTCAATCAGGACATAAGCTCGTGGGACACAAGCAGTGTTACTACTATGCGTAGTATGTTTCGTGCAGCCAAGTCATTTAATCAAAACATAAGCTCATGGGATACAAGCAATGTTACTACTATGCAAGGAATGTTTGAAACAGCTAGCGCCTTCAATCAGGACATAAGCTCATGGGATACAAGCAATGTTATTAGTATGCCTTTTATGTTTTATAGAGCTAGCGCCTTCAATCAGGACATAAGCTCATGGGACACAAGCAGTGTCACTACTATGCGTAGTATGTTTTATGGTGCTAGCGCCTTCAATCAGGACATAAGCTCATGGGATGTGAGCAATGTTTATGATATGCGTAGTATGTTTTATTCAGCCGATGCATTTGATCAAGACTTAACCTTATGGTGTGTTATAAGATTCTCGTCAGAACCCTCTAATTTCAGCTCTCCCCACCTTGCTGAAGAAAATAAACCAAAATGGGGAACCTGCCCACAATAGAACATATACAGAGCTACCCAAACATATGGGTAGCTCTATTAAATAACGCCACCCTAACCAGCATACCATCTACAATACTCCCCTCTCCGTTCAAAATCTATTGACATTATGTTTTTTTGTGATATAATACTCTCATATTGTTAAGGGGACATTTACTATGAGCACGCAAGCCATCTCTCACGAAAATCAAATGAGTTTTGCTGACCTAGGAATCATCGAATCAGCACCGCTACGTGCCACAAAAAAAGCAAAGCAGGTAAAGCCTACTAACAATAATGCGGCAGTTAAGGCGCTTAAATCGTTATTGGCTGAGGCAGAAAATATCGGTATAACTCTGCAAGAAAAATACGAGGCAAACCTTGAAGCGCACCGTATTCAGTCACGTGTTGGCATATCTGTAGATATTGAGGACGTCGAAAGTTTACTTGTAGCAATCTCTAATGCTAATTTAGCATTATCTAATGCTAATTAAGCCAATACTAATAAAAGCCATTTGAACGATTGAAAGGGAGTTTCTGTAATGCCTAGAGAAGATATCAAGCCCATTTCTCAACCTCAAGAGACTAATACTGCTGTTCTAACAGTAGCAGTATGGAAACATGTGAACAATGGCGTAGAGTTCCTGTTTCCTTATCATGAAAACCCTATTTTCAGAGGGAAGATCCAAGCAGGTAAGATTTACACTGATAAAGCGCCAAACAGTGTCGCGCCTATAGGAGCAATAGAGGAAGCATTGAACAGCCTCAGACTTTCTGAAACTATCTCGCGCATCTCGCTTATCGAAGACAGTGTCGCCTGTATTTATTATGCTGTCGAGTTCAAGCTTTCACACGACATTTTATCGTATATTGCTATTGACAAGCATTATTAATTTTGTTAATATGGCTGGACTGGTTAGGGGATTTTATGTCAAGTATTGAAACAATTAGTGCGCCTTGCCCACACTGTCAGCAGCCTATGCTTCAAAAGCTCGAAACCAACAGCTCTCATTCTTTTATGTATGACGCCTGCTTTTCATGCGGCTATGCAACGGGCGAAGCGATGGGCAAAGAATTAAGCTCAAGAGCCTTATGGAAGACGCTCCTTGCACATCACGGGTATACATCAATCAATGCTATGAGCATGGGTATGGAGTTGCACGATAACGATGGCAACCTCCACCCTTTGCTTAAAGAGCCTATTTATGTCCCTCGTGAAGACGTATCACAAGATATTACGGATATTCACGAGAACCTGATAAGTGAGGATGATTTTGAACCTCACCTAAAACAAAAAACAAAATCATCACTTTAATATTTATACCCTTTATTTTAAATGGAGTGTTTTACTATGAGCAATAAACCTATTGTTGTTACTGGATTTGCTGTCCTTGCGGCATCTGCTGGCCTTCTCTTAGCCAATAGCCATGCCACATCACAGGCCGAAGAGGCGCTTAGCGAATTAAAGACGGAAGCGCAAGCAATGGGCGTCGAAATGAGCTATAGCGATGTAAGCGCTAATATTTTCGGCGACGTGTCAGTTTCTGATGCCAAGTTTTCTGTACCTTTCGCTGGTGCGGAAGTCCTTGTCGATCATGTTGAGGCTGAGGGCTTGGGCGGCGACCCTGATGAGTTAAGCGACATCAAACTCTCACTGAAAGGCATCAGCCTAAAAGATGGTGGCAACCTCAAGGTTGACAAGACCCCTGACGACATCCAAGAAATGGTGATCTATGCCATGGTAAAAGAGGGCAAGAAGGTCGACCTGAATCTTGAAGTTGATGGCGACTCAGAAACAGGCGAGTTTGAACTCGAAGACTTATCTTTAGCAGGTGAAGATCTTGGCAAAATTGCATTAAGTGGCGACTTTGCAAGTAAGAGCTTTGCTTCAGGCAATCTTGACGTTAACGCGCCAATGAAGATGGGCGCATTCTCCCTTACACTTTCTGATGATGGCATTGTAGACCGCCTTCTCATGGCACAGAACCGCACTAAAGACGTTGATGAAGCGCGTGAAAAGATTATTGAAAAAGGCGAACGCGCCCTTGAAAAAGCAGAAGGTTTTGAAAAAGAGATGATCGAGGGCATTTTAGCATTGATTGATGGTGACGACATCACCTTAACCCGTGATAATGACACCCCTCTTGAAATCAACCCGCTTGCATTGATGGGTAATCAGCGAGCACTGAAGAAGTTTGGTAGGGACGGGGAATTTACCGTTATCATTCATTAATCATAAATAAGTGCAAGCCGCTCCCCTGCTTGCACTTTCCCTCACTTCTGCTAAATTACGTTTTGTCTTTAGCTCCATTTTATTCCTACTGTTAGGGCTTCTTCATGACTATCCGAAAAGGACATACCGTCACCCTTGTAAAATTCGACATTCCAGTTAATAACAGACCGCTTAACAACCGCATCAAAGTGGAAAAGAGGGTCGTTAAGAAAGGCGGCGAAAAGTATTTTTTTGTAGCTACTAAAGACTCAAGCCTTAGACGCTTTGAGCAGGATAGCGTTGGTAAGATTGTAGCAGGCATCTGGGTACAAAGACGCATCATCGTCGCCACTGACGAAGAAAGTAAGCAAGCTGCAATTGCATTGGCCTCTGAAACGCTAAAAAAGCTTGCCAAAGAAAGAATTGATACATTCAATGCACTCATTTCACAGCACTCCGAAGCGCTGCAAGAAGGCATGTCCATTGAAGAAATATAGCGCCGATTACTGTTGACATTTAAGACTTATTGCGATACAATAGGCTCGTTGAATAAGTGAGGTTGCAGCACTAACATAGCAACGTCACGCTTTGTATATCTAGAGGTGATTGATGTCTAATAGAAAAGCAATAACAGCCATGCCAGTCGATCCTATCAAGGTTGTGCTTTCAAACGAGCAGCGCATTCATATCGCAATTGAGACCTTATTAGAGTCTGTAGATCTGAATAAAGATTGCTATTTGAGCGGCAATGAAATCAAGATATACGAAGATCTTGATGGCCCTTTGTCTTCAACTACATTGCGTGATGCAACGCCGCTTGATATTGCTATTTTCAAAGCAATAAACAAACTTCGAGAAAAGCTTTAATCGCTTTATCTTCCAAAAATCATATCTACAGGAGTGTCATAATTGACTAAGAAGACTGTTGAATTCACCGTAAAACTTACTTATGAAAATATCGAGGGTGGTGACGTATACGAAGAGTCGGCGCGTGATAATTTACGCGATGCTATTGATAGCGTAAGAAGCAATGGTGGGCTAACCCCAGATGACATTTCAGCAGAAGACTTGGAAGTCTCAATTACGGACGTAGAAACCCAGAAGATTGTGACACATGAGGAAGCTAGCCTACTCCTTGCTAAGCACTTACTCACGATGGATAGCGCGTTTATTACTTCATTTATTAATGATAGAACCACATTATCAGCCACCTACGAAGGCGATAGCATGTGGAACGTTAATAAGCTAGCCGTTCATATTGATGAACTTCAGACATTGCTTATTCGTGAGTTTTCCTCATTAGAAGGGGCGACACTCGTTGAGCATTTTGAGCATGTTGAGTATCCGTTTAACATCACTTATGAGGGTGATAGTGTATTCTGGCTGGCATGCGACTAATGCAGATTTAAAAAGCGTTATATCTGTTGACTTTTGCATTTCTTTGTGATAACGTACCTAGGTGGTCAAAAAGGGGATGACATGTTAGAATTTTCAGAATATTTAGGCTTTTACATGCGCACCTAACAAAGAGTCAGTGCGCTTCATAACGAGGAATATATCATGTGTTGTAAAAATTGTGGCGGTACTATGCAAGGTGATGGTTATAAGACTGTACTTGCGTGTGAATTTGCAGATGAAGCAAAGCTTGACGGCCTTGAGCCAGATGCCGACCCCGTTTATTGCGACTTTGACTCGACCTCTGAATGATTTAGTTTTTGGCAGGTGGCTAGCCCCCTACTAGCCTCTGCCGCCCTCAGTTTTATTTTTTAAGTGGCTTGAGCCAGCCGTTGGCTTGCTGGGCGTGTGGAATAAGCCTATACGGATGGGGTGGCAAATACATTGTCTTGGCGTTACGAGGCATAAAATAACCATCTCCTAGCTCATGGTCGAAACTACGCTGGCAATAGCAGCTAGACGCAATTTGCCTACGCGGGTTCAATTCCCGCCAAGCTGCTTAACAAATGTAACTGCTTTACGTTGTCGCTCTATCCCCTACAGGCGACAACACCCTTTGTACGCAGGGTGGCTCTCCCCTCTACAGTCGCCCTGCACCCTCTTATTTACCAAATTAAGTATTGACAATTATTATATATATGTTATAGTATAAATACTGAATTGAGAGGGGAATACACATGGATCTAAAATTTTATCACAATGCGCCTGAAAGCCACCCACGTCAGCTAGAGATTGAGGGCGAAATATTTCCTCTATATTACACGATTGCGCCGAGATACTCGCATAGCTGGGCCTACTTAATGGTGGATGGCATGCCAATCGTTATCATTGACATGCTTTATGGGAAGATTTACCAGCACAGCATCGAACGTGCAAATCTGGCGGTAAAAAACTTCAGACAAAATGACAAAAAGTGGTCAATTTACTACCCTAACGCTTTTAGTTTCTTTGATAATGTCGGCATAGAAGAATCAGCACCTCCGCATGCCTTTGATGTAGAGCATAAGGAGCTTTCGCCAGATATCGCCGAAGACCTGTCTTTCAAACTAGTGCAATATTCTATAGATATCTATTATGAGGCTGAAACATCTGAAGCATTTAACACAAAACAGATAGGTAGAAAGGTGCGCTCACAAATTGAAAGGATTTCTGTTGAAAAGGATGATTGCGCAGTATTTACCGTTTTTGATCCTGAGTTAATAGAAGCATTGTGGGAGCGCAGAAAAGCCTTTAAGCGAGAAAAGAAACAATATTGCGAATAGTCCTTTCGTTAACTATAATTAGGTCGCCTTTCATAGGGAAAGGCGATTCACCTTTACCCTGCTGCCATACGGATAAAGACAGCAGGGAATTTTCTCCTGTCAGCAATCCTTAACAAATAATATCAAGACGCCTGTTTCGCTGACAACCTATCTCTATTCCCATTGTAAACAACGTACACCGCTCGTTCACCCCGATGCATAATAGGTCTTGAGACGATGCTTATATCATATCCAGCGCGTTTCAGTGACACGCCCAGCCTCTTCTCTGCAAGTATGTAAGCATGTTCATCCATTTCGCAAAGCACGTCTGATATTAACGAAAAAGCCTGCAATAACACCGTCGCACAACGGTAGGGCTTGAGTAGCAAAAAGCGTGAAATTTCATTATTAACGCCTGTCGCTGAAGGCATCAAGGCGTCGGATAGGAAGTGAGCATTAGTAACCGTCTCTGAAGGGGAGCGCAATAGCCTGAAGCTTCCTACATACTTGCCACTAATAACATCCTTAAAAAGATAGTGATTTGCCATATCGTCGGAAGTATCACATTCGCGCTTAACCTCCCTCTCTTCCTCAAAATGTTTTTCTTCGCAAAAAACTTGATGCCTCAATGAAAAACTAATATCACGAAGAGCATCACTGTCGCAAAACTCGACCTCTAACACTGCACCATCCACAATAAATACCCTTATAATCACCGTATAACACGAGCGAATAGTACTGAATATTATTTGTTCATCAAGTACTTTTTAGCAATTTTTCATAAACTATTTTATTAATGTGAAATACCTCACAATTATGGTTATTTTTGTTGACAAATGATTGGTTATTGTTATAATAGGTAGCATCAAATAAAGGAGATACCTATGTCTAACCAAGAGCACGTTGTTAATGAGACTTTCCAAAAAAGCATTGCAACACTTATGGAAAAGGGTAAAAAAGGAGAGCTGGACACGAGCAAAGTCCATGTCACTAGCCCTCTAATCCTAAGCTCCAACGCAGGATATTACATAGGAACGTGGTGTGTAGAGTTCGACCACGGAGAATGGGCAGCATTTCCCAATGAAAGGCTAAGCGATTACGGCACGTTAGAGCGCATGGTTGAAGCCCTGCCTCATTACTAGCCCACCTCCCCTTAGCTAAGGGGAGGCAAAGCCTTCCACCCTCCGCTCTCAAAGGAATATTCATGCTTAAAAAAATTAAATTGCGCCACATGCTTTACTTCATTGCCGCCGCCTACTTAGGCAACTTAATACATGGCTACTTTGCTTCAATTGGCGTTGATGCTTTCGACTCACTTTCCCTTTCCGCGTTCATGACACTACTTTGCATGGGCCTAGCATGGACTGTAATGCCTTCACGTCACAGTCAGGACAAAAACACCATTCGCAGTTGAGAGTGGTCTAGGCAACTGAATCTATATTGACAAGAGTGCATTTTTGTGATATTATTTAGATATGTTCAGAAAGGGGAATGACATGCAAATAGACATCAATAACACAAGCCAATACTTAGCCCTCGCAGGCGAAGGCAATAAGCTACATCGCTATGTTGTTAGCGGCAAAGAACTAAAGCGCATGTTTGCGCAGTTTGAGCGCATTCCCTACATTGGAAAAATAGAATGCTTTGAAATCTATACCAAAAACCCTGAGACGGGCGAAGGTGGTTGGGACATCCAATATGTGGAAGGCGTAAAAGAAAAAATCAAAGAGCACTTCCCACACTTTGACTGCTTTATTACAAAGGGCTATCCCCTTGGCGGCAGTGAAGCAGTAAAATTTCATGCTTGTTACGGCAAAGATGATTACGAACTAGCTGACTTTAACGCTACCTTATAGCAGCATTAATTAAAAAGACTGGGCACTCTGCGCCCAGTCCTAGCCAACTTCAAGGATACATACATGGAAATACTTACTAGCGAACGAAAAGACGGCTTGTCCCATAACTTTATCGTAATGGAGCTAAGTGATGTTGATTTTCTAAACGACCAAAAACGTGCCCTTTCCACCCTTACGCTTATAGCCATGGAAGAAGGGGGCTGGAGCGAAAGCAAATTCAAAGATGCTGTCATACTACACATGATTGGCACAGTCATTTGTAACAACAGCATTCAAGGCCGTGAATTTAATGCTCAGAGCTTTAATGAGTTGCATGACTACTTCAGTAAAAAGCTCAAGATCAAATTTACTCAAAAAAGACCAGATGGTAAGGGCGGAATCAACGTCTATTATGATCTAAACTTACTAGATTGGAACTATTACTAAACCCTTAGCACTACGACAACAAGCACAAAGCAAATTACAACATTAACAAAGCTTTGTGTTTTTTGTTGCAGCTCCCATTGTGGGTTTATACCACCCGCTTCATAGTATTTCACTTATTCTATTATTGGTGTTGACAAGTGCTGCTATTTATGATATTATAGTCTCATAGTCAGAAAGGGGAATGACATGACAAACGTTGAACAGCAAAATGATACAATCCACAAGTTTGAAATCGCTGGCCTAGGCAAAGCGCCGTTTAAAATTGTAGGCTTCTACAAAATGCCTTCCCCATCACTGGCTGGCGCGAACCCTAACGCATATAATATGCAGCTACAGGCAATGCCTACAGGACATGGCTGCGGATCATGCACATACTGTGGCACGCCGCTAATCAACAACTACCTTATTGAGTCATCAGACGGTGTAAAATCATCTGTAGGTTGCGACTGCGTGGGCAAAGTTGGCGACAGAGGCTTGACCACAAAAATCAAGGAAATGCAGCGTATCGCTCGTCGTGAAGCGCGTGAAGCAAAGCGTCAGGCTGAGTACGAAGCTAAAATGCAGAGCCAGCGCGAAGCCAATGGCGGCAAAACAGACGCGGAGATCTTCCAAGATAAGGTTAACGCCCGTGACGCGGCGATTGAGGAAGGTAAAACCTCTATCAAGGAAAGCCTAGAGCCAATGATAACGGCCCTAAAAGGCGCATACGGTGACTTTGCACGTGACGTATCTTTCCTACTTAACAAAGTAGATTTTCGTAGCATCTCCCCTAACATGCTGCGTATCGCAACTGAAATCGCGGCTAAGCAGACTTCAGGCGCAAGAAAGAACAGCAAGGCGTATAACGCTGAATATGATCGCATTGAAGCGATTGCAAGTGAAGCGCGTGAACAATATGACGCGCTAATGGATGCCAACCCTTACCCAACAAGGAACTAAGCGCAATGAATAAATGGACACTCATCGTTCAATCAATGCTAACGGGATTTTTAATAAACAGTGTAGCAATGCGCCTCTTTGGAGTAATCCCCCCAGATGACATTGCTTTCCCCATCGTCTTACTTTTTCTATCATTTTTAGGACTAGGATACACGACCTGTTCAATGACCCATAAAGGCGAAACACCGTCGCCAAATAGTATTGACAAAGATTGTTCTTTGTGATATTATTTACGTGCAGTCTAAAAGGGGTATGACAATGAATAACAAAACAGAAATGCGACTACTAGTAATGGGTTTTGCAGGCGCAGTTGTGGGTGCTGTATCACCTGCCGTAGGCATGAAAACAAAGACAGGTGACGTGGTTAAGGTAAACCCAAAATCTATGGTTATTCGTGATGAAAATGGCGAAGAAAGACCTATTACACTGAACCACTACCAGCCTAGCGTACCATACAGCTTGCTCAGTGATAATGAACTAGAGCTTGTAACCTTATTTGAAGACAAAGCGAAGGAAATTCAGAAAAGCGAGGCAATTCGCCAATTCTCTAAACTGGATAGCGCCGACCTTGTTAACGCCATTTCTGATGCTGTAGACGCAAACCTTACTGCCAATGCGTACCGCCGCGAACAAACAAAACCTTACGACAACTTTGGCGATTTCTCCGCTGAAGTTAAGTTAGGGATGATGCAGAGAATCCTCAATCCTGCTTCATAGCAAGCACAATATAGGTCATGCAGGTCTTGTCACTCACTAGACCTGCAATAGCCTGAGTCAAGGCTCATATCCTGATGACTCCAAGCTAGCCTCACGACGGGGCAAAAGTGCATCCAAAAACACCTCTCTATACCCTTTATTCACCATTAACAAGCTGCCATCACATTTGTGTACAGGCACAAATCCCTTTGAGACATAAAAATCGAGTATATCAATCCCTGTCGACTGCTCATTATCAACACGAGCGAACAACATATCTACCGCAGACTGACTTCCTATGTCTTTTACGTATTCATCTAACGCGCCACTGCCCTTTCCAAGCCCCCTACAGGACTCATCGACCTCAACCTTAACCAACATACCTACCGCCCCATCTACGCGCCTCAGCGCCCCCTCCAACCGCTCCAAAAGCACGTCAGGCCAATCTACTGTCATATCTATACTATCAAGTAGCTCGTCGATATCATCGTCACTTTTCGCTAATACAGCCAGCATCTCCACGCCATCCACATGAGATTTATAGTGGGGACTTTCTTCATACACTCTGTACATAGTAAACCTTTTGATATTTTAGTGTTGACATTAATATTATTTGTGTTATTATATAATCTCTTTCAAGACATATTGATTAGGGGAATACTATGTCAGCAAATACCACTATCCGCGCACGTTTCACCACCATGATCACGCACACAAAAACATACATTGTTGATGGACTTGAAAACATTAAAGCAGCCCAGCAGTTCGCCACCCGCAACAATCTCTGCCTAGAAGAGACAAAGCCACAACCAAAGACCGCATTTAAGGTCATTCCTCAATAAGCTGTGGCAAGAGGTCGCAATTTACGCGACCTCTTCGATCCCTTCAACCTCCTTGCTAATTGAAGAAAACTTTTTCTTCAGCATATTAACTTTGACGGCAATAATTACGCCATATACCGTGACTGCTAACATGACAAAGGAATAAAACAATAACACCCAATACAACGCAAATATTCCCATCATCACCCATGTCCAGTCCGCCTGTAAGCCCAAAATAGGCAAAAGCAAGAACACGCCTACCATTAAAAGAACGGGCACGAGAGGCACAAGGCTTGTGAGAATAACATACAGCCCTGCAAACCGCGCATATCGGGCGAGATGAATCAGCGCCTCTAGAAGAACAGGATCGTGCTCACGAGTCATAAGTTGACAAATCATCCCTCTTAGCTTCAGCGCATGCACCGCATTTCTAAACAAGATAACCGACAGCCCTAAAAATATAACTATAGCCCCTGCCTTTAATGCCAAAGAATGAGCATCCATACCATCAGGCATCAGCGACGACATTACCACGCCCAATAACAGAGTAAGCCCAAAAGTATAAAAATGCTTCATTAGCATTGATGCGCCTAAAAAAATGGCGGTTGATGTATTAATTTCCTCAGCCGACGTACTCGCCAACAAAACTTGTCTTTCATTTTTTGTGTTCAACATAATAATTCACCTTATATAACAGCGATAGCATACCACATTTCAGTAAAATAGAATATCTTTCAATTGACATGCGTCATGTTTTTTGTTACAATTCAGTCTCTTAATGATAAAGGTATCAGCATGTATCAATATTCTGAATATTCTCAGCTAGCCAAAAACATTCTTGAAGGCATGACGCTTGATTTAGAAGGGGATACGTTTGCTGACCCCGACAACACCAATACCTATTTTAAAAATGGCCTTGTGACCGTAGTAAATGTGGAAGTAGAGACCGATGATTGCGTGCGCATAGATTTCGCTGAAACTGACTCCGTGGGCTTTCCCATTGAGCATAAATTAACCGTCGTCGAAAGCGGCGAATAAAGGAGCTGCATAATGCAAATGTCACTTGATACAACATCGCGCAAAGGATTTGATGCCGTTTGTAACGAAACAAGCAAAGCACTTCCCGAAGGCTATCAAGTCGAAATAAGCATAGAGCACGGCGGCTATGGTGTAACGCTGATAAAACCAGACGGTACGCGCATAATCCCTGATAATAGCGGCATATTGGAGTGTATCGAGGATTGCGTTGATGAAGCCAACGGGGTAACAGAAGAATGAAAAACAATGCATTCACGCCCCTACAAACAAAATGCGGGAGCGATACGTTTATTATAAAACCCTATGGTGATGATGCGTTTTTACTTGCTGTAGACCCAGCATGGCGCTACAACGGCACACAGAACTATGACGGATACTTCCCGCGAGAATATAAAACCCCGCAGGCAGCAAAAGCAGCACTCTCCAGATTTCTTATGAAAAAAACAATATGGACGCCAATTAATAGTTGACAAAATATTTATATGTGTTATTATAGACACATAGTCAAAGAGGGGACGAAACATGACAACACTATTTACTTCTGAGAACACATTCGCTGGCAAAATCGCAGAACTGTCACGCAATCTGGATGAAAATGATGTTGAAATCATTTCAGTAAACAGCCCTGAAAATCCGAATGAATTTGACTACATCAATTCCGTTCGTGCAGGTAGCCACATCCGCCTAAAACAGCACGTCATTGACGAGCTATTAGATGCACTGGCGATAGAAGTAAATAAAGAAGGTCGCTACACGAACAGCAAGAACAATGTAAAGGGCTTAACAGACACATGGTATGCAACTAAGCCTCATTTCTATCCTGCTTATTTGACATCTAGCGTGACGTTCCGTGGTTTACGCAGTAGCGACGCTAAAGTAAGACGTTACCAAGAAAAGCTAGCTGAGACCAAAGCATCTTATGAGAGCACTGCGAGCGTACTTATCCGCACAGCGATTGATGACATTCAAAAAGACATTGAAGATACCATCAGAATGTCAAACGAAGTCACCAAAAAAGGCTTACGCGACGCGGTAGTAGAGCTTAAAGTGCGCGATACGGAAGGGTTTCTTAACGACGAAGAAACTGCGGAGAATAACACCTATGAAAAAGAGCAGAGCGAAATAGATGCACAAATTGCTGCACTAAAAGAAAGAAAGCGCACACTGGACGAAAAACAATATGCATTAAAACGCAAAGCCATCACACGCGCTGCACTTAACTCGCTTGATACAAAGGGCAAGGCTATCGTAAATAGCTTTGACAATGAAGAGCGTGAGCCGCGCACAGACTTTTCCTTATTCATGTAATTTCCCCTAGCTGGTGGCTACCCCCTTAAAGCCACTAGCACCCCTTTCCCTTTGCAGACAGAAACAAGGCCGTTCAGGAGCACTTTGATGACAACAAACCTAAAAACAACCACAGAAATCAAAGAAGGCACTATCTTATTTGGTGTTTCTTCCCATCACTATGTCATTCCTATGGTCGTTAAAACGGTTGAGGACGTGAATAATGGCGAATTTACTGTTGTCCAATGTGGGGCTGTGAACGCTGATAATAAGTTCGAGTCAACACAGGTGCGATTGGTTTTTAGCGATCTACTCCTTATCGATGACGAGATCAACAAAGAGTCTGTCTTTACCACCGAGAATGAAGCCAAAGCCTTTGCACTCAAAAGACTTCAAAGCGATGAAGATCTGCTAGAAAGTAAAATCAAAGCATTGAGAGCGCGTAAAAGTGAACTCATGCAATAGCAGCACCACCCACCAGCGCCCAACCAAGGGCGCAAAGCACCAATCACATTCCAGCCTTAAAAAATCACAAAAAACATTGACATTTAGGCTATATGTGTTATTATATGTGCATAGTCAGAAAGGGGAATGACATGACAGATTACACTGATAAGCAAGGCTTTACACTTACTCGCATCTCAAGTGAAGCGGCAATGGAAACACCACCGCGTCACTTCTTTGACCGCGACGGCATCACTGCTTACGAAAGCTTAGTGCCGAACACACATCGTGAAGCGCGACGCATTTTCTACGTGAGTGGTAAAAATGGGGATGAATTCGGTCAGTTCCCGACTGAAGTCGAGGCCAAAGAGCAGGCGCGTTTTATCGCTGACCTTCCTGCTAATGAGCGCAGCCAATATGAGCAGTAGCGTAAGCCGCTGGAGGGATATCCTCCAGCGATTAGTTATGCAGAAGGGGGGCAATATGTCAGGACAGTACGAGTCAGTCGAGCAATTAAAAAGTTACTTTAAAGCACGCATTGAAGAGCGACGTAACTACGTATCGCCCATCGTGAAGCGCGTAGCCGAGCGCAGCGGAAAAGAAATCAAAAAGAAAGGTCTTACCGACCAACAAGAACAGTCGTTGCTTAACGCCCTAGAGCGCAATATAACTGAAATACTCGACATGGATGGCGCTTTGCGGATGTACAATGATTATGAGCCACAGGGCTTTCTTCGTCACATTTGCGAAGATGCTGGACTTAGCATAGGGGATTTCAGATACTATGTAGGCTTGCCCACTAAATTATGCATTGTCATCTCACCCTTATCACTTTCGTTGCTTGACGATGGTAAGCCTATCACGCTGAATTAGCCTAACATTAGGGCTATTTCGTACTGACTGATGCGTGTCGAACTTTGCACTAATAAATCTCTATAAACATATTGACATTTGATTATTTTATGTTATTATATGAGGGTAATCAGGAAGGGGGCAATATGTACGAGTCAATCGAGCAATTAAAAAGTTATTTTAAAACACGCATTGAAACGCGACGCAACGATATTCCACCCTTCTTAATCCACCTTGCTGAACATGCAGGGCGATCTGCCGAAGAAGAAAAAGGACTGACCGAGCAAAAAGAACAGTCACTGCTTAACGCTCTGGAGCGCAGTGTGACTGAAACTTTCGAAACAGAAGGCTCTTTGATCATGCGTAACGACTATGAACCTCAAGGAATTCTTCGTCGTATTTGTGCAGATGCAGGGCTTAGCATTGTAGACTTCAGATACCGTGTAGGCTTGCCCACTAAGCTGAGCATCGTTATCTCTCCCTCATCGCTTTCTTTATTTGACGATGGCAATCCTATTGACCTCAATTGTCACTGATAGCGAGGCAATTTGTATTATTATTAGATGATAAAAGGAGTTCTGATGATCAACCATAACTTTATTAACAAAGCCCTCGATATTGACCACAGTATGAAAGTCTCCAAGGTGGCTAAACATATTCGCAGCGAGACGCACCCTAACGGCTACCTTCACGATGCAACGGATTTTGGCGGCTCTAAGTCCTACCTTAGCAAAAGTCATTTGACAAGAACCTTACGCAAGATGGATATTGGTTTTATCCTTGCCAACATACTTGCAAACCAAATAAGAACGAGCGCCAATTCCGCTTATGAGCGCGGTGTATTTGTTGTCACGGACAGGGTTCTTAAAGGAAGGGATCTTGATACGACATCAGCTCAATCCCTCCTGTCGTCATTACGCGCCAAAGAGAAAGAGTTTTTCACGCCAACATTATGGTATCCACATCGCAGCTATAACAGTATCATCATGAAGTACACGAGAGACATTGACCTCATAAATGCGGTTGGCCCTCTATTCCTTCGTCATGCTCGCGCTGCATTCGCCCACGGGTTACGTGATGCGTGCGACATACTCACTGACGAGGATGTTTACTGTTGACATTCGTCAGTGACATGAACATTGAGTAAGTACACCTTAACAACCCTTTCTGCAAGATGAATTTTTACATCAATTTGTATTGACATTTTGTTTATTTTTGATATAATGTTTAGCATATTCAGTAAGGGGAATGCACATGGCACATCGCGACTTCGCTGTTCAAGGTAAAGTAACACTCGACACCATTCACAAGGACGTTAAAAGCGTTACGTTTTACCCGTTAGCTCGCTCACAGGAGCACGCAAAACAACGCTTCGAAGAGCTATGCCAACAACGCTTCGGTGACAGCATTCTGTCTATTGAGATTGAATTTGCCAATGAGTACTCTTACTAGGGCGTTAACAAGAAAATCCTTTAAAAAAAGAAGATAAAATCGACTGCCTTAGCTTTACCTTGTTAGTAAAGCTAAGTGTTTTTGTTGCAATTTACCTTCTTTATCATATACATTATGTTTTGAGTGTATGACGTGAGCCAAGCACGTCATCTTATACAGGCAACGCTCCCCTTTTTGGTTGCCTGATTTTTTTCTTCTCTTCTTCTATTTTTTGTTGACATGATTGCATTTCTATGATATTATAAACCTATATTGAGACGAGGTTATTACGGACATGACAACACAACGCACTCCCTTATTTTTTATTGACGACACCCCTGTCTTTCGAGGCGACCGTCTATTTCACAGCGACCTAAAACGCACGGGCGGTATCGTACATGCGGAATTTATGCCTGAGGGTGGCGATGTCACAGTACGCTCATTAAATGGCGCTGTACCTAGGGTACGCACCGATGAACTCACGCTAAAGCCTAAAGCAAACGATCTACTTCGCCATACCTTCCAACTGCATTGCCGCCAGCATGGCATTACAGATACGAGTGAGCGTGATTTCACAATGTGGAAGATTGGCAGAGAACATGTCGAAGAAGTAACCGAAGATAACTACATTAAAGCCGTTCTCAACCGCTGGAACACCAACGAGAAAAGCCTCAAAGAGCGTGAAAGCTCATAGGGGCTTAATGCTCTTGCACTTACAACGCCCATCCAAGCTGCACCACTATCTATTGAGGCTATAATATGCTGCGCACTATGCTTTCAAAAGCTGACATTATTAAAATTGACGGAAGATTAGTTCATATGGGAGAGGCAGACCTGCATTACAAAGCAGGCTTTAGAGCAACCACCCTATCGAACTCAGATAATGGCGCTACCCACTTCTATCGGTTTGAAACAAGTGATTTGGACTCAGCCACCCTAGAAAGCGATCACTGGAGCGTACCGTACACGCATAATGGCGAACAACTTAACGCAAAAGTCCAACTCTTTACTATGCAGCTTAACAACACTGAGAACGTTAGCGATGAATAATATTACGCCCACTGGTAAGCTCAAGCCGCTTCAGTCCGATACACCTTTTGTAAATGTAACAGGCTGCGGAAAAAGACGAAAACATGTCGATGAAAACGGCATGACCTTTGTGAAATGCAAAGGACAATGGCACAAGTTCCCTGAAGGCGTAGAGTACTAACGACCCGCCCTCTTCTCAAACAACTTTCAGTGCTGATTTACTTGTTTGTTGTTGACAAGTGTGATTAATATTGTTATTATAAGCAAACTGTCTTAGGGGATTTATATGACATCACTATTTAAGAAAGAAGTTACATTTGCTGGCAACATTATCACACAGACCCGCCCACTCACGCGCTCTGATGTTGTTATTAAAGAATATGACACTGTCCACAATGACAACACGCTGCGCAGAGGGAATCTCGTTGAGCTAAAACAAGAACACATCGACGACCTTATTTCAATCTGTGGCATCAAGCTTTCTACAAACGGCAGATTTACGCTTTTAAAAGAACCTTTTAAAGGCATTATCCACTGCAACAATACCCAACAGCCCACGCAATATCCAGCCTTTGCGGAATGTGTAGTAAGCTATCGCGGCATTCGCACCACAGAGGCGCGTCAGGCTCGCTACGAGGCTGAATCATTAAACCTCTCTATCGAGGCGGATGAGCGAGAAGATGAGCTTATAGACAGCGCCATTGCGAATATCGCTAGTGACATCGAGCATGCACTGTACACCTACTCTCGCGTTACAAAGCAGAACATAAAAAAACGCGTTGTTGATCTCAATATCAGCAAAGAGGAACGCCTCAAACTTCTCACCGAAGAAGAGTCGAAAGCGCATGCTGAAGCAATAGAGGAAAAAAAGCGCATCGAAAGTATGCTCAATATGTTTAAAGCGCAGCTAGACAGTATTGATAACGACATCTACAGCATTGAACGTGGCGCGGTGACACGCGACACACTTCAAAAAGTTGGAGACGAAGGCGCGAGCTACATTGCAACCCTGAGCGAAGAAAGCTAGTTTTAATGTCAGCCTAGCCTGTCGAGCTGGTGGATAATTTTCATCCACCAGCAAATTCTTATTGACAAATGCAGGGTTTTGTGCTACATTATAGCAATTAAAGGGGAATGACTTATGACAGACAAAAGCAACCTTACTGACGAGCAACAGCGAGCTATTGAGTTATTTGACGAGGCCAAGGCCTATGAGATGACATGCCCTCTGCTTGGCTCGCATAGCGCACATCTCATGAAAGCATTAGCTCACGCGAAATGCACCACGCCTATCATTGTTCTTGCTGAACCTAAGCACGCCGACAATACAACTCAGGTACTCCTTTTTGATGACAGCCCCAACATTGACACCCAGCGCCTCTTGCGCATGGTGAAGGAGCGTGAGAGTGAGGCTTTCGGTAAATTCTCAGCCCCTTCAATATCAGACTTAGCTGCTGATATTGAGAAGGCAGAAAAAGACATGCTGAGAGCCGTACAGGCGGAAAAGCGTAAAGAGCACGGATGGTATCGCCAGTTCGATAAAAATTCTGTATTTAAACGCCGATGATCGGCATTCACTAAGGACATTGAATGAATCAAAATATTCAAGATAATTTAAACAAAGTAAGTAATGCCATCCCCGAAGGTGTCAAGCAAGGCATGACCAAGGCACGAGGCCATAAATACTTTAGCTTTATTGCTGGTGGCGTTGTAATTGCCCTGCTTTGGCTTATCTTTAGCGGTAGTAGCCTTATACCGCCTGAGTCTGTCATGCGCTCCCTGCTGGCTGCCGATGAAAATGTTGAGACCAAGTTCGGCTCTATCACAATGACCTCTTTTGAAGTGAAGTCCTGTGATGTCGTTGAGAACGATGCAGAGGAAGATGTCGCGCAATGCACAATTACCTATGGCAATACTTCATACTTGCCAGAGTCAAACCATTTTCGACACCGACCTGCAAGCAAAACCACTCTACCCCTATCCACTGAAAAGTTTCAGTTCTGGAAAAATGACAAGGGCAGGTGGAAAATGCACCGACTTTATTAACAGCAAATACTTAGCATCAAAAGTGGTCGCCCCTTCGACCACTTTTTTATTTTCCTGTGATTATTAATATTGACATATTTCTTTATTGTGTTATTATGTGCGTATACGTTAAAGAGGACGCAACATGACACAACAGCAACTTACGCCCGAAGCAGCCGCAAACAACTTTTTGTCAAAAACGCCTCGCGGCACAGAATTTGAGTTTCGAGCCAACCGCACAGGCTCGCACAATAATGATGGTACTGTCTTTTATAACTACGAAGGTACGACTCACTACCTTTTTAAGTCTATTGAAGATTTTGTCGACTATTTCTTCTTCGACAAGGATGTGGAGCATGAGGAGTCTGCTTACGTAGGCACGCGTACAGAAGATGGCAGTATCGACTGGATAGACAAAGCCTATTCTGATGATGAGCTTGACTTAGACGATGACGGTGACGGCATTTACACTAAGTACCAGACCGTTAGCGCCTAGCCCGACTAATGAGCAGAATGTTATTTCTGCTCATTTTATGTTGACAAATATTTCTTTTGTGCTATAATTGTTATTCATTACTTATGAGGGAAAGGTATGCCTGATAACCAAATTAACGTAGTAGTCGTTGACAGAACACCCAAGGGGTTATCTAAAGAGGTATCGCCTTTTGAATGCCATACCATTATCATTACGCGTGATACCTCATACGTTGACGAAAGCTTTGCACCCAACAAACCTAAGCCCCACGGCTGGTACAGAAAGTTCGACAAACGCTCCGTCTTTAAGCGTCGTTAGGCACAATAGCTAAATTAATTGTTGACAATTGTTTTTAATTTGTTATAATGCGGCTGTTGCTTGAGGGGATTGTACGATGAGCTTTAATTTTGCCAAAATCACTAACACTGCTCAGGGCACTGTTATTCGCCAACGCTTTGGCGAACTCTTTGAGGTAAGTCTTTACGCAACAACCCACTGGGTTGGTCAAAGCCTTTGCCCCCACAAGTACACGGATGGGTACAGACGTTCTTTGCTGTCCGAGATAAAATCATCAACGGCACTGGAATTTTAGTGCGATAACACTTCTACCCCACACCTTTTATTTTACGAGGAATACGCCATGCCTATTAGCCTTCGAGATAAAGCGATTGCTGCACTTCAGTTTGCAATGAACAAACGTTACAACACTGAATTAACCTTTCCGATGGTCGAGCATTGGGTTGGCTCTGATGCTAGCATTGAAACCATTGATGAATACACCAGTGAGGTCGATGCGGGTGATGACACTGCTGTAACGCCAAGCGATGTCACATCATTATGGGAAGAGTCGCTAGAAGATTAACTTACTAAGTTAAATTTCTAATATTTTATGTTGACATATGCGCTGTTTGTGTTATTATAAGTCGCATACAGCACATCATCAATTTTCAAAGGAAGTCTCGATGACATTGAAAGCTACCGTTTTTTGCAGCCTATACTCATTTGATGCCGAAGGTTATGCCGAGGCACAGCGCGATGGCTCATTCAATAGCCTTGAAGTCACACCAAGCACGCTGCCTTATGTGGTAAAGTCAGCACTGGAGACCGCAGATAAGCTAGGTTATGAAGTTTGTGTAAGAGTCGAGACTGATACACAGGTCGTGTTTTACTCAAAGGACAACCCTGAGACAGGCTACTTGTGCCCTGTAGTACCACTAAAGACCAGTTCAGCCACAAAATCCTTGCGCGATATCAAAGCACTGCTAGACGACGCGGATGCAATGGCAACCAAGTACCCATCGACTGACCTTAGCGGACTGTACCTTGATATTGAGCGCCAGCTTGAAGCGTGGCATGCCACTGTCGTCGATTACGACATCAGCACATTGGACGATATTAACGCGAATGATGCCGAATTCTTTATTCTGGAGTCGAACGCTTGGTATCCTGTTCAAAGCGGCAGTGTAGGCGCACATAACACATTATTATGGGCTGCTAAAATGGAGTCTCAGGTAGACTCTGGCTCAACACGCTTTGGCGCTTGGGCTGAGGCGGTAGATGGCGAACCTGCTATTAACATTACACTTGATGATCTTCGTGAGATAGATAGCCGCTTTCTTGCTTAACTTTCCCCTAGCTGGTGGCTACCCCCTTAAAGCCACCAGCGCCCCTTTTCTTGAAAGGTCATAATTATATATTGACATTTGAGTTATGTGTGATACTATACTTGCTCAAGCCTAACACAAGGGATTTATGAGCATATGAGCATGATTAAAGAAAACTCAGATCTTATTATTGCAAGCAACACACCTGTGCATAATGACGAAATGAAAAGCTTCATCATCAAATATATCATTAAGAACCCTAAAACGCCTGAGGACTGCCCTGCCCTTATTGAGGAGTTAGGCAAGGCCTTTCCTAATATCAGCAGAGAGTCTATCGCTGAACAGTTACCGTGCCAGATTGATGAGCTTTACCTACAAGGTATAGTATCAGCTTACGCCTCGACGCTCTATTACGTAAGAGATATGACCGTCGACCTCATCGCTGATTGCTTACGTTTCAATAGAATTCCTGAATGGGATTAGAAGCCCTTCCCCTAGCTGGTGGCTACCCCCTTAAAGCCACCAGCGCCCCCTTTTCTTTAAAATTATAATTATGTATTGACATTTGATTTATATGTGTTATTATATAATCTCTTTCAAGACATCATGATTTAGGGGAATATATATGTCAGTATTTAAGAAGCAAACCGTTGTTAAGTCATATCCTGCCTTTGACGTTGTACGTCGCGAGAAAGGCAACTTCAAGGCCATTAACGTCACGGCTGGTGAGATCATCACAGACACAAAAATGCTTGACGGTTGGCGACTTGGTTCAGTGGTAAGCTATGCACTTCAATATAACGAGTGCCCGATTGAGGCCATTGAGGATGCAAAGAGCAAGGGCGAAGCCCTTCACTGGATAAGCGGTATCACCGTGATAATGTCATCCCGCCCTAAAAAAGAAGCGCCTCGCATTCTTATTAAAGAAGGTGAAGTGATTAACTTTGAAGGAAAGCTTTTCACTGTCGCACCTGCCGCAAACAATAACAAGACACTCATACCTTATGTAGCCAGCTAACCTATTATCGGGGCGGGGAATATCTCGCCCTGACAATAATTTGTATTGACATTAGTGTTGCAATTTGTTATTATACTCAAAATCAAAAGACAGACAGGAGGCCGTAATATGAGCATAAAAAATATCGTTCACTCATGCGTCAATGGCGTAAGTAAGGGTAATTTCGTATGCACTACGGCGACCTACCTCGACATTGACTCTGACACCAGAAAGCCCATCATTGAGCGCACTTCTGTATCAGCCAATAATGACGCTAACAGTCTCATTTTATTTGGTGACAATGCATCGGGCAAGAGCCTTATTTGCAACCTGATCGAAGGTATCGTTGCGAAGGAGTACACTGCTCGCTCAATGTCCATTAAGAACCGCACCAGCTCAGGCGTAGGACGTGCCTTCATCTTTGGCGACGAAGGGCAGCAGTCTACAGGCGAGACAAGCATCCGCGCTGTCAAGAAAGCACTAGGTGGCGCTGAGAAGGAAGAAGAGCCTTCGCTTATCATTCTTGATGAGCCTGACTTAGGTCTTTCTAGCAAGTACAGCCGAGCTATGGGCAGATATATTGCTCAGCACATCGACGCACTTAAAGAGAAGGGCGTTTACCTTATTCTTGTCTCTCATAGCGCACCCCTTATCAAGGCTTTTATTGACGAGTCAAAGGATGCGCCTAGCACATTAGGGCTTAATACAGACAAAGCTATCGAAGAATGGCTCGACGACGACACTGAAAAGAGCGTAGATGACCTACTCTCCCTCTCTAAAATTGCCATGCGTAAGGAGATGGGTATTGATAAGGCGTTTGATGCTGCCCGTAAAGCTAAGCGTGATAATAAGGTATAGTCGCTTCCCCCATCCCCTATTAAAGTATATAATGCACGCTATATTTTTTGGCGTGTATTATATTTATGACAGATTTTCCCATTGAACATATCGGCTTTCTTGGAACGGCGTTCTTTCTTAGCTCATATGGCTTGGTGCAAATGGGCAAAATGGACGGTAACGGATTATACTACACGGCAATAAATGCGCTTGGTTGCGCCTTCATGCTCGTATTGCTCATGGGGGCGTGGAACTTCCCTGTATTCCTCAATAACGCATTCTCACTGGCTGTCAGCATCATAGGATTTTATCGCCACGCCAAAACCAAAACCCCGCAACCTGCTTAACTAATTAGCTTATTTTTGTTGACATATGTCTGGTTTATGTTATAATTATCTTGTTATTTAAACGGGGTATGATATGAAGATATTAATGAACTTGCTTAAAAAGATAGGACTTAAGAAAGCACACATCTCAGTAAAAACTGAGAACGTCATTGACTCTTATGCCACTGAAGCATGGTTGTTTTTAGGCTCACCCTTAAACCGCAAAATTTTTGCGGACGCTTCCCTTATCATCATACACGATAGCATTAATCCAAAACACCACGCTGAGACAACAGCGAAACGCACCATTAGCCGCAGCACTGTCTCTATTGAGCATGCAGGTGGACTTACCTTTTCCGACGTAGAACATGAGACTATCTATCAAGAAGATGTCTCCGAGAGAATGCTAGGTATATCAAAACACATTGTTATCAATTCCTTGCAGAGGGCTTGTAAGCAAGCTCATCAAGAACAGCAAAGTCATAAGGACTAAGATGGAAACGATCACGCTAGACAAAGCCATTAAAACTGCACTTGCTTGTGCAGAAAGCTCGTTTGAGCGCGGCTTATTATTCAATAGCTTCCCCGATGAGGACTTTGAGTCGCCAAATGGTGATCCTGAGACAATCCACACCATCGTACTGCTCGTCACTGGTTCAGACGTACCTGTTGAGGGAGATCCTATCGCAAACGTAGAGGCTATCGATCAAGCCCTATATGAAAAGTACCCTTACCTTCCTTCGCCGCCTAATGAGCTGACTGAGGAAGAAATCAAGGAGACAATAGCAGACTCTGATCAGGATGAGTTGCTAAATTTCATTCTGAGCAATCCTGCCATCGCGTCCGACGAGAAAACGCTGGATTTACTGAGAACCCGCAATCTTGAGCTAGCATCCGAGATATACCCACTATAAGTCACAACGAACGGGCTGTGATCAAGACAGCCCAACCCATAGAACGCAATAAAGGTATTTTATGATTAAAATCAGCGACATTCTCAACGGCGGCACGTTAACCACTATCAAGGTCGACAAAAAGAGCGACATTGATACGCTCACCAGTGACTTTGACTGTTACACAAACCCTGCTATCCCTGATGAGGCTATTTTAGATACCGCCACGGTTCGTGAATGCCCTGAACTGACAGCAAGAGCATGTGAGACCTTCGGAGAGGCCGTCTGGGAGGAAATCCCTTCAGGTCTGGTCATTTTCCACGGATAGTGACAGCCTGCGCACAGGCTGTCATCAGGCTTTTGTTTTTTGGTGCGTATCCAGTTGTGAGCTTGCTACCTTACCTTGAAATAATTTGATTTATATGTTGACATTTGCATTATATGTGTTATTATATAATCTCAGTCAACACGAGGGGATGTTACTTATGCTAGAAGGCGCAACAGTAAAAGAAATCAGAGAAGCCATCAAGAACATGGACGACGATATGGTGGTGGTTATGGGCGCAAACTACGGTGACAGAGCAAACACCATTCAGGCAATCCCAGCCGATGATCCGAAAGTCGTGCGCGTAACGGAAAGCTCTTACTCAGAAAGCGGCTATAAAGTCGTGACCGACGAGGACAGTGATGAAGGTCAGAAAGTCGTTGTTCTCAACTTCTACAGCTTCTAACAATGTGTGCTGGTGGGTTCATCACCTGCCAGCACCCTACCCTATTGCCGTACACTTGATATAAATTAGTCTCACTTTTTAATTGACATTTGATTTATTTGTGTTATTATACAATGGTTGATGACACAGAGTTTTAGGGGAAGCTTATGCCATATATTAATTGTAACGGTGAGACAAAGTCACGCTATGATACCAGCCAAGAAGTCAAAGACTGCATTGCGCAAGAAGAAGCCGCCTACAAAAAGGCGTATGACGAGTGTACCGCATCAGTAGAATGCCTAGCAGAACGTGAAGCTCGCATTGAAAGTGCAAAGGAAGTGGGTGATGCAATAGACGTTCTATTCGTTGTCATCGCCTTGGCAGTACTTGTAACACGTGCTTGTATATTTTTCAGAGAAAAGAAGAACTCAGGCTGTAATCGCAATGCCTAATCGTTTTGATGGCATTTGCTACAAATGCGGACAACTTACCCCCAAAGGTAAAGGCTTTGCAGAAAAGACTAACCAGTCGCACCGAGCGGCTGGCATTGGCGATGAGTGGGTAACGCGATGCCGCAAGTGCAAAGGCGAACAGTTTACGCCTGACCATGTACACAGCAAATTAAAGCCTATCTTCAAGGGGCTATCAAATTACAGCTACAGCATATGGTTCGACAAAGATGGGCACGGTCACATGACTGTCACATACAGGCAGCATAAGCTCAAGACAATCATAAGCAGCCATTCACCCAGCAATGACGAGATTGCAGAGAAAAATCATAGCCTCACCATCCAAATAAACAAAATTCAGGCATACATCAAAAAAACACAAAATAACTAAATATGCTGTTGACTTTTGATTTGTTTGTGTTATTATGTGCACATAGTCAGAGAGGGGAATGACATTATGAAATCTATCAACGAACGCTTAGCCGACCTTTTCAACACTTTCGCTAAAGAGCGCGAAGATTGTAAAGCTGACCTTTTCAAAAGCATTGAGCGCCACCGTGCAGACTCCGCATTCACAGAAAGCGCATTTAGTGCCCTACAACGCGCAGAGAGCGCACTGAACGCAATCGGTTTCGTAACAAAAGAATGGCTGGAAAGCGACGAGTTCAAAAACCTGACCCAAGAGCAGGTGGTTGACATGGTAAAGGGCTATGTTGAACAAGACCTTGCACGCCGCGAGAAGCACCTGTTCAAAGACAGCCTAAACCCAAGAAACGTTATCGAAGCGTCGGGCGTAATGGAAGTTAAATACGCTCTACTTAACCTACTGGATCGCACCAAGTAGTCCTAAAGGTGGGCTGGTAAAACCAGCCCTATCCTACGATAAGAGCACGATAACCTTAATAGAGGCTTCCATGTCCAGTACTGAAACACACACATTTAGCATCAACCTTAACGACATCGACCCTAACGGCATCGAGCATCTAGAGGTTGTTGATAACGCTTTGCAAGCGATAGGCAGTCAAACAGCACAAGAGTGCATTCAAGGACTTGGCACTGTCGTTTCAGCAGAGTATGCCGATGCCACCAGCAACACGGTTAACATCACAACAGACGATATGAGCGAAAAGGGCACTAACACCCTAAAAGAGATGATCACCATCTTACTTTCGCACTACCTACTGTCATTGTATCAGCCTAACGGCTACGTCAAGGTTTTCGAGGAAAGTACTGACGACACCAGTGAAGCCACCCAAGCATTTCTGGCGCATGCAGGACATGAGATGGTTGTCGCCAGCACTTCAGACAAAAAGCACATACTAACAACGAAAAACAGACATTCAGAACGTCGTCATAACTACTTACTAAAACAAGAACAAAGCCTGACTGTTTTTTACGCAACTACCGACTGACCCCCTGCGGGTGGCTACCCCCTATAGCCACCCACCCTATTGCGATAACGCCTCAATGATAAGACAAGGAGTGCAGGATAAATGAGCTATTTCAACAACATTAAAGAAGGTGATAAAACCTTCTCGACAAAATATGGCATGGCAACTGTATTAAGCATTGAGCATAAAAACTTCGAACGCATTGTTATCTGCAAAGCCCAAGTAAACGGCGAACAGAAAACCTTTGAGGCTGTCTTAGGCGATCTAAGAGAACCCACTTGGATTGACGAACTACCAGAACTAAAACACTGCTACCATAACTATACACTACAAGACGCAGTACAAATGGTGGTCAATAACGGACAACTGCACGAAAAAAGCTTAACAAATATCGAAGAAGTAAAAAGCCATTTATCAGAGAGCATCAGCCTGTGCTGGCATGTTTGGACAACAGGTCAAATAGCGATGGAGCTTATCACCGCCTATACGGAAAACAAGCCAATAAGAGAGGTTGCTGTCGTATAACCTTAAGTAATAATTTATGTTGACAAGTGAGCTATTTAGTGATACTATACAAGCTCATTCGAAGGGAATAATCTATGACAGATATCATTGGCGCATCAACGAAAGAATTACGCGAGCTGGGCGTTCAAAAGTACGTAGAAGAATACAATGCTCAGACAGAACTCAAAGACCAGCTCGTCAGCTTGTTGACTAAAATTACTGACAATGTGAGCAGCCCAGATACCCCAAAAATTATTGCTCAAGCACTACGTGAAGCTAAAATAGTAGAGCATCCAAGTAACTACGCCCTTGACCGCATCGTGGAATACACAAATGGCAGCCACATGATAACGTCTGTGGATGAGTTTTTACGCCTGTTTGATGCACTTCAGGCGAACAGCTTCACCAGCGCAGAGAGTACATTTAATAGCTCTGGAGATAATTACTTTTTTGCGTTAGAAATGAGCGTAGCACCTACAGAGAGTGATATCCAAGCTAGAGCCTTGACACAAAAGATACTTAAGCGAGAAGGCGCAAAGAAAAATCCTGTCGAGCCAATGCTTCGCAAGATCATTGTAATGGAGAACCAATCGCCTGCTTACCTATTTGTCCTTGACCACAGCACACGCTTTCGTGAGCCTAACACACTCACAGTCGTGCAACTACGCCGAGACTATGACGAGCCGATTGACTATGTAAAGATACTGAGCAATTTGGCGGTTAATAAAGAGATATCTGAGTGCGGCATTGCGCATAAATTATCATCTTTGCAGCACGCCTGCCGCGTCATAGCGACATTTGACATCAACAAAATCAATTGCTCGCACGTTATCATCCCTTCAGCACTAAAAAACGCGCTCCTAGGCCTACACAGTGGCGCTGTCACTATAGAAGAAATGTAACTGACCTACCCTTCCCCTGCGGGTGGCTACCCCCTATAGCCACCCGCGACTTTAAATAAAATACATATTCTTGTTGACGTTTTAATTATGTGTGTTATTATATTATCTCTTTCAAGACATCTACATATAGGGGAATACTATGTCTATTGATAAATTTCTTAAGCTTAATGAAGATCGTGCCATGCAACTAGCACTTCGTGAAGATGAAGAAGGCAACGTAGTTGAGAACGAGCGCTTGGCTTGTATAAACACGTACACATTTATTCGTCCTGTTTGCGACGATTACGTCATTATCAGCGTGAACCCCATCAGCAACGAAACCACAGATGTAAACGTACCTAGTATCGCTATCAGCGACGAAGTCAAGGCAATCTTCCAAACTGCCGACTAAACTTTACGGGTGGCTAGTCCTATAGCCACCCGCGACTTTAAATAAAATACACAATCTCTTCAACCGCGCAAAAGACAACACCACCAGCGAGCAAAAGAAGCACATATGGGAGTGGTGCAAAGATCACACCGAGCATTTTGGCGGCGTACCTATGGAATACATCGAGCCTTGCGATAACGATGGCGACGATATTGTACTCGATTACAACGAGATGCTTTCTGCACTAACAGATGCGCAAATCAAAGAGCTAGAGCAAATAATCAAAGATTACGAAAATAGTACAAATTAATATTGACAATAATATTATTCAGTGATAATATATGTTTTGTAGGTTGCACATTTCAAGAACGAATTGGTCAGTCAACCTATAGGATATCATCCTTCCCTCGACCACGCATTCCGCGAACCCATACGGGTTAGGGTAAACGATTTAAATACAATCTATTCTATCTGTTACTTTTTATCGTGACATTTAGGTAATGGTCGAAACTTAGCGTATGTCACAATGATAATAAGGTACATATATAATGTCTGCTATTTTTTCTATTGCCTCAGAGCAAGACTTCGACACTTTCGCAACCAACCTTGCTAAGCACACCAAGCTGAAGCCTACACATGTGCGCTCTGCCGTAGCCAAAACGCGTGGCTATCAAACAGTAAAAAGCTACACGGACGCGCTCAACAAGCCATCAGGAAGCGACATCCCTGCAACTAAAGCTCTAGGCATCCTTAAACAAATTGAACAAGCCTATGAGACTATCAGGGCTAGCCTAGGCTATATGAAGAATGACCTCGACATGCTGGTTGAGGATATGCCAATTTTTGGGGACAATTACACCCATTCGCTGGCTGGTGGCGAAGGCAATGACACGCTTCAACTTATCAACCATATTTGCACCAATTCGCTGCGTAACTACTTCGAAAGACGGGGTGAGGGCATTTTTATTAAATGCGAATATCTCGAAAGCGACGCAACAGGCCGCAATCACTATACCAACACGCTAACTGCGAACCATAATGGTGATACGGTGACATTCACAGCCATTACCGTACTTGAGCACGATAGAGACGCGTGGGAGCTTCTCAGGGAACAGCCTATCAGCGTAAGACTAAATGGTAAGGACATCACTAGCATCATGAATGCTGAAAAGGCGTGCATTGAGAATTTTGACAAATTGACACAAATTTTATGTGACGACTTTGCCAAAGGCTTTGTGTGGAAAAATCCCGTCAAGCCTGCCGCCCTTGCGCATGCTAGGTCTGTTATTGATGCCAATCAGGCTGCGCTGAACGCCTTGCAGAGCATCTAACTCCTAACTCCCACAGTCTGGCCTTACAGGTTGTGGGAGATATTTTTGACGCAAATAAGTAAAAATAATTCCACTTTTGTGTTGACAAATAATTCAAATGTGTTATTATATAATCTCTTTCAAGACATAGCTATTTAGGGGAATTACTATGCAGAACGTTACTCTTGAGACAACTAAAGCACACCGTTCATTTGCTGACTTACAAGACTACACCGAAAGCGCTGTAGGCATGAAGCTAGATGAAATGTTCCGTGAAGGCGAAGTGCGTAAAACTCTGCTATCTACCGCTCAGGTACGCGTACAGGTTGTACTGCCTTTCGGCGTTAACGTAGAGGCAGAAACACGCTTTGAAGTGACCTTCATGAGCAACGGCAAGCCTCGCACTGTAACCACCGAGTTCGCCTCAGAGGTTGCACCAATCCTTTCGCAGGTATACGAATCTTTAGCATCGGAAGCTAAAACCCTTCTGCCTGCTTAACTGGCTGCGGGTGGGTGTAAAGCCCACCATCTCGATTTTCTCATCACAAAGGACTCAAGCCATGACTGACTTTATTATTCGCGTAGCAAAGTATAACAATCAATTAAGCGTCGAAAAGTTCACAGAGAGTGCGTGGGCGCTGGATGAGGATACGCAGACCATTCACAAAGTCACTGCCAACTCTGAGTCAGAGGCGCTAAAGAAGCACAGACAAAGTACGCTTTACCGCAAGACACTCGCTGAGAGAGCGGCAAAGGAAAAAGACGCTATCATTGCAGATCTGCACTCTATGTTCAGAGTCAGCCCTGTAATCATGAACCAGCGCATTGAGGCGGAGAATGATGACCGCGATATTTTCATCTTGTCATTCAGTGCAAACAAAAAGATTTATACGCTGAATTTTGTTAACGACTGCGGATACTTGACCATTGAGGCGAAACCCCGCGATCCTATTTTGGGTAGCGAGTACGGCAATGTAACCCTTGCAGATGTCAGTGATTGCCTAAAAAATGGCAAGCCGACACTACCCCGCGAGGTCTATGCAATGGCTGAAAACCTAATCCGCACGCGCAAGCAGAGATTACTCAAAACTATCAGCAAATATGTTGTCGTTGACACACTTGATTATCTTGATGAGGTGTTAGCACTACCTACAGCTTAACAGCATGAAATTCCCCTAGCTGGTGGCTACCCCCTTAAAGCCACCAGCACCCTCTTTTTTGTATACAATGAACCAACAGGGCTTAACCATGAACGACAAATTACGTAACACTTCACAGATACGCTCTATCGGCTGGCTAAACATGAGCAATGGCAAAATCAAGCTCACCCCCGTATTTGAAGGGGAAGTGACGCCACGATCTATTGTCATCTCTCAGGATGAGTTCCAGACTGTTCAAGGCGACGACGAACTCATGAAGCAGAAAGCTATCGACAAGCTCAAAGACATGCAGTCTGCCCAAAAACATTTTTAAAATTAGTGTTGACAATTCTCCTAAATATGTTATTATATAATCTCTTTCAAGACATAGCTATTTAGGGGAATTACTATGCAGAACGTTACTCTTGAAACAACTAAAGCGCACCGTTCATTTGCTGACTTACAAGACTACACCGAAAGCGCTGTAGGTATGAAGCTAGATGAAATATTCCGTGAAGGCGAAGTGCGCAAAACCCTGCTATCTACCGCTCAGGTGCGCGTACAGGTTGTACTGCCTTTCGGCGTTAACGTAGAAGCTTCGAGACGCTTTGAAGTAACCTTCATGAGTAATGGCAAGCCTCGCACTGTAACCACCGAGTTCGCCTCAGAGGTTGCCCCAATCCTCTCACAAGTCTACGAGTCTTTAGCATCGGAAGCTAAAACCCTACTACCTGCTTAAGTGTCTGCGGGTGGGCGAAAGCCTACCCTCTCTTAAAAACAAAGAATCGAAGGCACAAATTAACAATAATTTATGAGAAATTTTTCGCACATTAGTATTGACATTGTGCCTATATGTGTTATTATATAATCTCTTTCAAGACATAGCTATTTAGGGGAATGATATGGCTTACTTATTTTTTGATGCAACACCTAATCGTAAATTCGATACCAACGGTAACGGTGCAGAAGGCACGCTGGGCGAACACCTAAGCTATCTTGAGCGCACAGGCGGCACACCAGAGTGCATGGACTCGACTGACACAAGCAGTCGCCAAGCAGCACTAACAAAGGCTGAAAGCACAGGCCAGCACCTATACGTGGTGGATGAAGATAACTATCGCGTTGTTGGTGAAGTTAATAAGCCTGACTAGACTTTTTGCAGGGTAGCCAAGCTACCCTCGCCTCACCTGCTAAGGAGCACTTACCATGGATCAAGAATTAGAGTCTCAACTTAACAGCAAGCAAAAGACAATCACGGAAAACGACGACTTCCTTAGAGGCGCAATACTAATGGCCTTTGCTTGTCTTGGTAAAGTGAAGCCGCAACGCGCAGACTCCTTTGCTTTTGAAGTAGCCACATACATTGTCAAAAAAATACTGTGGATCAACGTGACTCGTGAAGAGATGAACCAAAGCAAAGCCTTTAACCAGATGACAGACAATATACTCAGTATCAGCCTTCGCTTAGCTGACGAGGGCTTGCTGAAGAAATTGTATGTTGAGCATGATACCTGCCCTTACCTTCATTATAGACCAGCCGAGAGCAGCCGAGAGTAGCAAGGCTACCTCAACCTTACTACCTTCGCTTTCAATACTTATAGGTGTATCGCTATGACCGTATCTCTTGACGAACAACTTAACACCAAGCTAACGCCACTTCTTGACGACAAGGGCTTTTTACGTGGCGCAGTACTCATGGCATATGCCTGCAAGGGTAATGGTGAGCCACAACGCGCTGAGAGCTTCGCGGCGGATATCTTGCTAACTATCATAAACAACGTACTACAGCTTTCAGCAGACTTCGAAGGCATCGTACTGAGCGAAGCTGGTGTTGATGCTATCGGCACTGTAACTAGCGCAAGCTTTGAGCTTGCACAAGAAGGGCTGTTAATAGAGTCATCCGTGTACGGCGATGCTTGCCCTTACTTGCAGCTACCCTCTCCCCAGAACACAACCAAGTAGTAAATAGGTATCAATATGCTAGCAATAAGCTATTACTGCAATACCAAGACAATTGTTAGGCACGTGAACATCTCCCCACAAATGCCACTGGCTATCGCGGTAGATGAAAAAGGGGCTATTTCCGTTGACCATGCACTCTCAATGGAGGATATCGATCCTATTCAGCACGTAGCAGACACACTGGATGAGCTACTAGCCCAAGCATCAAAACATGGCATAACAATGGCAAAATTTGATACAGCGCGTGGAGCGCTCTATCTAAACATAAGCCAGAGCACCCCCATCTGGTTCTCATCAAGGCCTGATAATGACCTTGATACCACAAGGCTGCATTACTGCGGAAAGGGTTACAACGTCTACGCAAACAAAACCCGCGTCATCGACACTATTGAAAGTGCCCTAGCGTCGTAACAAAACCTCAACACTTTTACTGCGGGTGGCAACCCCCTTAACGCCACCCGCCCCTTCTTTGTCGTACCTACTCTCTCTTTGTTTTTTGCTTTAAGCCTGCCCAAAGCCTTTTCGTCCTTTGCAAATTATTTCAAATGCCCTCACTTTTGTGTTGACATTTGCTCTATTTATGTTATTATATGCACATAGTCAGAGAGAGGAACGACACTATGAAGTCTATCAATGAACGCTTAGCCGACCTTTTCAACACTTTTGCTAAAGAGCGCGAGGATTGCAAGGAAGATCTTTTCAAAAGCATTGAGCGTCACCGTGCGGACTCCGCATTCACTGAAAGTTCCTTTAGCTCCCTGCAACGTGCAGAGAGCGCACTGAAAGCCATCAGCTTTGTAACGAAAGAATGGCTGGAAAGTGATGAGTTCAAAAACTTGACACAAGAGCAGGTGGTTGAAATGGTACAGAACTACCTTAATGAAGATTTAGCGCGTCGAGAGAAGCATCTCTTTAACAACAGTTTGCATTCAAAAGATGTCATTGAGGCATCGGGTGTAATGGAAGTGAAATACGCCCTACTGAACCTACTGGCTCGCACCAAGTAGACGACAGCTCAACCGTGCCACCGAGAGG
>CEVI01051932.1_pt1 | contig 46882 bp, 42 predicted proteins | sample 531471 | NCBI WGS metagenome assembly CEVI01 (sample SAMEA2623513, study PRJEB7988) | marine metagenome | isolation source: saline water (ENVO:00002010), including
TGGCAGTTCCCTCAAGGCGGAATTGATGAAGGGGAATCTGCTGAACAGGCTATGTTCCGAGAGCTACACGAAGAAGTGGGACTGACATCGAAAGATGTCACCATTTTAAGTGTGACTCGAAACTGGCTGAGATACAAACTGCCAAAGCGGTTAATCCGCCAAGGGAGTAATCCGGTCTGTATAGGCCAAAAACAAAAATGGTTCCTGCTACAGTTAGACTGTAACGAGCGGGATGTAAATGTATTGAAAACAGGGCATCCAGAATTTGATGACTGGCGATGGGTCAGTTATTGGTATCCCATCAGAAACGTGGTGTCGTTTAAACGTGACGTCTACCGTCGGGTGATGAAAGAATTTGCGCCCGTGGTAATGTCGGCACAACAGCGGCCACAGCAGCGCCAGCATTCAGCAACTCAACGACGTGGAAAAAAGCGTAGGCGAGGATAGGTGAAGGAGTATTAGGTGTCGTCTCAGGGTAATTCAGGTGCAATGCTAACCACATTAAAACGTATTGTGCAGGAAATGAATCGTATTCCTGCACTGGATACTGCGCTTTTTCGCCTAGCTAGCCAAGTCAAGCAAACCTTGAAAGTGGATTCTTGCTCGATTTATCTTGCCGATTACGATGCCCAAGTGTTCACCTTAAAAGCGACCGATGGCTTGCACCCCGATGCCGTAGAGTTGGTGAGAATTGGCTTTTCTGAAGGTCTTATTGGGCTAGTAGGGCAGCGAGAAGAGCCGCTTAATATTGTCAATGCCCATAGCCACCCTCGTTTTAAACACTACCCAGAAGTTAAAGAAGAAAGTTATAACGCCTTTTTAGGCACGCCCATTATTCATCAGCGTAAGGTACTGGGCGTTATTACGTTGCAACAAAGTGAAATGCGCCGCTTCAGTGAAGACGAAGAGGCCTTTTTAGTGACGTTGGCGGCACAGTTGGCTCTTGAGATCACCAATGCCGATATTCGAGGGGCACTGAATAATACGTCAAGCGTTGAAGCCATTGTGCAGCAAAAGAACGTGCGAGGTATTGCTGGCTCCCCTGGGTTGGCCATAGGTTTTGGTTTTTCCCCCGATAAATCGATAAACCTCAAAAACTACGTTATCAAGCGAACTCGCTCGCCATCTCAAGAAATTCAGCGTTATCGCTCAGGGGTTGAAATTACTCGCCAGCATGTTGATAGCCTGTCTTTGCGCTTGGACGACGGCATACCTGACGACGTTAAGTCTATATTTCAGCTGTATCATCAATTACTTGATGCCAATAGTTTAGGTCGCGAAGTTGAGGAAAAAATTCGCGAGGGTTGGGATGCGGGCTCCTCTCTTAAAATGGTTGTGGACAGTTATGCGGCGCGCTTCCAAGCTATGGAAGACCCGTACATGCAAGAGCGCGCCATTGATATTGTTGACTTATCTGACCGTATTTTAGTCAATATCCTCAGTGAAGCGAATGGCCAAAAAGTAGAAGAAAAACGCCCCACCCGCGATAGCATCTTGGTGGCTGAAGAAGTCTCTGCCACCATGTTAGCGGAATTTCCTCGGGAGACCTTGAAAGGCATTATTTCCATTCGAGGTTCTAATAACTCTCACGCGGCTATTTTAGCGAGAGCCATGGGCGTACCCGCGGTCATGGGCTGTCAAAATGTGTCTCCGTCGTTACTCGAAGGCAAAGAAATACTGCTAGATGGTTACGCCGGTGAGGTGATTGTTTCGCCCGAGCGAAACATTAAGGCTGAGTTTAGCCAACTTATTGAAGAAGAGTCGGCCATTACCGAACGCATAGACGCTGAGGCCGGGCAGCCCTGCGAGAGCGTAGATGGTTGTCGAATGGAGCTTTACATTAACGCAGGTCTCTCTGCGGATGTAGAGGCCAACGCTGACTTTATCGGTTCAGGTATCGGCTTGTACCGTACTGAAATTCCTTTTATGTTACGAGAGCGCTTTCCCTCTGAACAAGAGCAGGTAGCGCTTTACCGTCAGGTTCTTGAATCGGCTCCTAACTTGCCCATTACCATGCGAACATTGGACGTGGGCGGGGACAAGCCTTTGCCCTATTTCCCTATTAATGAAGAAAACCCTTTTTTGGGCTGGCGAGGAATTCGTTTAACCCTCGATCATCCTGAAATATTTCTTGTCCAAGTTCGGGCTATGTTGCGCGCAAGCGTAGGATTAACCAATCTTCAAATTATGCTTCCCATGATTTCAACGGTCAGTGAAGTTAAAGAAGCAAAACGATTAGTGAACCAAGCTTACTTTGAGATTTGTGACGAAGTATGTGAAAACGGCCACGGATTGCAGCGCCCAAAACTCGGGATAATGTTGGAGGTGCCTTCAGTCCTGTATCAACTTTCTCAGTTGGCTCAACATGTTGATTTCTTCTCTGTGGGGAGCAACGATTTGACGCAGTATTTGCTCGCGGTGGATAGAAACAATACCCGCGTGGCTAGTCTATACAACGGTTACCACCCCGCGGTCCTTGCAGCCCTTAATAATATTGTTAAGCAAGCAAACGAAAATGCAATACCAGTCACTATTTGCGGTGAAATTGCTGGCGAGCCAGCGGGTGCGATTCTCTTAATGGGAATGGGATATCGCCGCTTAAGTATGAACGCGTTTAATTTACGTAAAATAAACTGGCTAATTCGAAAGGTCACCTTAGAAGAGAGCAAACATTTACTCTCGCAGGCGTTGAATTCCGTTAGTCATGAAGAAGTGTTCGGACATCTGAATGATTATCTGGAAACGAAAGGGTTAGGTGGGTTAATCAGAGCGGGAGCGTAATTTGCCTCCTTGTAGATATCTTCAATAGATTGTATTCACAGTCGCATGTAGACTAAAGTATAAAGTCGGGTGCAGTCAGCTGAGATTATGGTAGGCTTGTTAATCGCTAGATAGAGGGAAGCGATGGAACCCGTTTCAATTATATTTATTAGCTGTTTGGTGCTAGGGCTAGTCGTTGGCTTACTTGCGGGCATGTTAGGTATTGGCGGCGGATTGATTATTGTGCCTATTTTGTCCTACCTGCTCATTCATTTTGCCGGTATGACCATAGACAATGTCATGCCTGTGGCTGTGGCTACATCGCTTTCAACCATCATTTTTACGGGGCTTTCCTCGGCATCAGCGCATTACCGACTAGGAAATATGAACGGTACCATTGTGGGCTATACCGGCTTAGGTATCGCTATGGGTGCAGTGATAGGCGCGCAGTTAGCAAGTTATATGTCAGGGGCATGGTTAAAAAATATTTTTGCTGCGTTTGTTATTGTCATCGCATTGCAAATGTTGTTTGGTAAACAGAAGGCATCAGGGAATAACGCCTCGCCTATTATGCTTGCCTCCATTGGGGCTGTCACTGGCGTGATATGCGCATTAATGGGCATAGGTGGCGGAGCGCTGTTAGTTCCTGCGTTAGTTTGGTTTAATATCGATATTCGCCGCGCTATTGGTTGCGCCGCGTTCGGCGGATTAATCGTCGCTATTTTTGGTACAGTGAGTTTTGTTATTGCCGGTTGGAATGTGCCTGACTTGCCGCCTGGCAGTGTAGGATATGTATTTGTACCCGCTACCTTAGGCATAGTGGCTACCTCGGTATTTACTGCCTCTATTGGGGCAAAGGTGGGGCAAAAAGTGAACACAAAGGTGTTAAAGGCCATTTTGGCATGTCTGCTGGTAGTGGTAAGTATTAAAATGATTGCAGGATTAGAATAAAACGTATGGTTGAAAGTGGTTATTTGGTTTTTCCGAGTATTGACCCCGTCATTTTTAGTGTTGGGCCAGTAAGCGTACGCTGGTATGGCATGATGTATCTTGTCGGCTTTATCGCCGCCTATTTACTTGCACAAAAGCGTCTATCGCAAACAAATTGGAATCGTGACCAATTAAGTGATTTGCTGTTTTGGAGTTTTGTCGGGGTTATCCTTGGCGGGCGGTTAGGCTATGTATTCTTTTACCAGTTTGGCATGTTCTTAGATAATCCGTTGTACCTATTTAAAATATGGGCCGGTGGAATGTCCTTCCACGGTGGTTTACTCGGGGTGCTTGCCGCCTTATTTTGGCAGGCAAAAAAAATGCAAACCACATTTTTGCAACTCGGGGACTTCGTTGCGCCCTTAGTGCCTATAGGGTTAGGTGCAGGGCGAATTGGTAACTTTTTAAATGCCGAGTTGTGGGGCAGAACCACAGATGTGCCTTGGGCCATCATTTTCCCTAATGCGGGCAGTGTGCCACGCCACCCATCGCAGCTTTATGAGTTTGCCCTTGAAGGTGTGGTGCTATTTGTTATTTTATGGCTGTTTTCTGCGAAAAAACGACCTGTAGGGGCCACGAGCGGCTTATTCCTTTTAGGTTATGGCAGTTTTAGATTCTTCGTAGAATATTTCAGAGAGCCTGATGCACATATTGGTTTGTACCAATTAGGCCTTAGTCAGGGGCAACTACTTTGTTTACCAATGATTGCGTTAGGGTTAGCGCTGATCATTCGCGCTTATACGCGCTCATCCACGCAAGTTGAACAAACGAAAACATAAGAAAAATAATGAAAGAATACCTTAAGCTAATGCGCCACGTCCGTGACAACGGCGTGAAAAAAGAAGACAGAACAGGCACCGGCACCTTGAGTGTTTTTGGTTATCAAATGCGCTTTAATTTGCAAGAGGGGTTTCCCCTTGTTACCACCAAAAAGTGCCATTTAAAGTCTATTATTCACGAGCTTTTGTGGTTTTTAAAAGGCGAAACAAACATCGCCTACCTTAAGGAAAATGGCGTCAGCATTTGGGACGAGTGGGCCACAGATGAAGGCGAATTAGGGCCTGTTTATGGTCATCAGTGGCGCAGTTGGGATCGCGGAGACGGCACCTCTGTGGACCAAATTGCAGAGCTTATTGAACAAATTAAAACCAACCCAGATTCCCGTCGTTTAATCGTGAGCGGTTGGAACCCAGCTGTTTTACCCGATACCGATTATTCTCCGAAAGAAAATGCCGCAATGGGTAAACAAGCTTTGCCGCCTTGCCATACGCTGTTTCAGTTTTATGTGTTAGAAGGTAAATTAAGTTGCCAGTTATATCAGCGAAGCGGGGATATTTTCCTTGGCGTTCCCTTTAATATTGCCAGCTATGCTCTTCTTACCATGATGGTCGCGCAGGTGTGCAATTTAGAGCCCGGCGAGTTTATTCATACCTTAGGTGATGCTCACCTGTACAGTAATCACTTAGAGCAGGTGGAGCTACAGTTAAGCCGTACACCGTTTACGCCGCCGACAATGAAAATAAACCCAGATGTAAATGATATTTTTGGCTTTAGTTTCGACGATTTCACCTTAGAGAACTACCAATCTCATCCACCTATAAAAGCCCCAGTAGCAATCTAAGGAAAGAATGTGACTACCCAAGTTCTAATTTGCGATGACTCGGGCTTTGCCCGACGACAAATGGCACGAAGTATTCCGGATGGGTGGGATGTAGATATCGCATTTGCTGAAAATGGTCAGCAGGCTATCGATCTTATTCGCGAGGGTAAAGGCGATGTCCTGTTTCTCGACTTGAATATGCCGGTCATGGATGGCTATGAAACGATGGCCTATATCCGCCAAAACGACCTTCCCTGTTTAGTCATCGTGGTATCCGGTGATGTGCAGGCACAAGCGAGAAGTAAAATGCTCAGCTTAGGTGCTATCGACTTTATTCGTAAGCCCATCGACAACGAAAAATTATCAGATATTTTAAATGCCTATGGTATTTATAGTGGCGATAAACAGGCCAGCGATCGTCACGCGGCACCGGCAAGCGTCGACAACCTTACCCTTGAAGATCAGTTTGACGCCTATCGCGAAATGGTGAATATCGCTATGGGGCGTGCCGGAGAGAATTTAGCCGAGCTCTTCGGGGAGTTTATTGATTTACCTATTCCCAATGTGAATTTACTTGAGAGCAATGAACTGTCGATGGCCATTGCAGAAATTAACAGTAAAGACAGTGTGTCAGCGGTTTCTAAAGGCTTTGTTAGTGCCGGGGTGGGGGGTGAAGCGCTGGTCATATTCAACGACACTAACTCACAAAATATTGTTCAATTATTGAAGTATGAAAACTATCAATCATCGGGCAACGTGGAGTTAGAGGCACTGATGGATGTATCTAACATCCTTATAGGCGCGTGTCTTAATGGATTATCAGAGCAGTTAAACCTGTCTTTTAGCCATACACATCCAGTTTTACTGGGACAACATCAAGGCCTCTCCGCCCTGTTAAGTGACAACGTTAAACAGTGGGGAAAGGTGATGGCCATTGAAATTGGTTACGCCATTAAATCGAGAAACATTGCTTTTGACTTATTGTTATTGTTTCCCGATGCAGCCATGAATGAAATATACGCGCGGCTAGTAGAAACAAACAGGGATGTAAACTGATGGACGCCTTCGCCTTAAAACAGAGTATTACCAACGAGCTTATAAATGCCATTGATGTAGGTGTAGTGGTGGTCGACAGTGACTTTTGTGTCGAGGTGTGGAACCAGTTTATGGAAAATCATGCGTCAATTAAGCCAGCAGATATTGTTGGCCAGTCCTTATTTAGTCACTTTCCGGAAATTGATGAAGGGTGGCTTAGGCAAAAGTCGGTTCCTATTTTCAACTTACGTAGCCCTGTCTTTATCATTTGGGAGCAGCGTCAGTATTTATTTAAATTTGGCGCAAACCGCCCCGTCACTTGTGGTGCTCACCACATGTATCAAAATGTCACCATGTTTCCGATCATCGGCGACAATGGCGAAGTATCGCGTTTTTGTATCATGGTGTATGACGTTACCGATCAAGCATTAAGTAAATTAGGCATGAGCCGTCTGAACGACGAGCTTAAAGTCGCCAGTCGCATTGACGGTTTAACAGGGCTTTTTAATCGGCGCTATTGGCAAGAGCGTTTCGAGCAAGCCTACAAATTAGCGAAACGAAGAGAAAAACCTAGCACGGCACTCATGTTAGACATTGACCACTTCAAAAAAGTCAATGATACCTATGGGCATCAAGCCGGAGATAGCGTTATTCAAAGCTTGGCACATTTAATTAAGCGATGCGTCAGAGAAACCGATTTGGCGGGGAGATACGGTGGAGAAGAATTTGCCGTTATTTTGACAGACTCAGCGGTGGATAATGCTGTTACGGTCGCCGAGCGCCTAAGACGTCTGGCTGAGCATTCACAGGTTGAGCACGAAGGTCAAATTATCAAGTTCAATATAAGCGTGGGGTTAGCAGAGTTTTCTCCGTTGTGCGATTCGCCTATGGAGTGGCTTGAGCGAGCCGATCAGGCCTTATACCAAGCCAAGCAAACCGGCCGAAATAAATATTGCGTGTGGCAAGAGCAGTAACCTTAGGTTATGCCTGTTAGCCTTGCGACGGTAGTGGCGACACGTCATACAATACAGGTTAATGCTCTGATTGATATAAAAAAGACAGCCTAAGTGTATTTTTCAATTCTTGGAAGGTAACCGGCTTCACTAAATGATACCGAATACCCGCTTTTAAGCTTTGCTCCTTGTCGCTTTTATGGGCATTGGCCGTGAGCGCAATAATGGGAATACTTGGGTGCTGTTCTCTTATTATACGCGCCACTTCAAGCCCATTGATGTCTGGCAGGTTAATATCTAACAGTACAGCATCAAATGCGCCTTCTCTCGCCGCAATGATAGCTTCTTCCCCAGAGCGCACGGTGGTGGGGATATGGCCCATGCACAGCATCATATTTTCAACCATTTCAGCATTTATTGCCTCATCCTCTATCACTAATACCCTAGCATGAGAGAAGCTTTGTAATGTTTTTCCTCGTGGATTCGCTAAATGGTGAAGACAATCTACAATTCTATTCTTATCAATTGGCTTCACAAAAGACTGCCATACTTCAACGTTATGGTTGGCGATAATATTGGCAATATCCGGTGTTGCTGATAACACAATAATTGGTGGAGTACGGTCACCATAAATGGCAGTGAGGGTGTTGATGAGCTCGATGCCGTTAATGCCAGGCATATATAAATCGACAAACACCCCCGAAAATTGCAGTACCTCGTCATGTAAATTGAGTAAGTCAGAACCGGATGCAAAGCATCGCGTTCTATAGCCTTCTGCATTAATGAGGTTTTGAATATGAATGCGGGATATTTCTAAATCATCCACAATCGCAAAGCGGGCAGTGCCACAAACATGTTGCTCAGGAACATCGTCGTTAATGGGGCTGATGGGTATATTAAGGGTAAATTCACTTCCTAGCCCTTGTTCACTGTTCACTTCTAAGCTTCCATTCAGTGCGTCGAGCGACTTCTTCACTATCGACAACCCAATTCCTGCACCTGGGTAGCGTTGATTATAGGGTTGGCTCCCACGGTAAAAGCGTTCAAAGATTCGCGCTTGTTCCCCATCGCCAATGCCAATGCCTGAATCTACCACTTTTACCACAAGGTAGACTTTTTTGTCCTTCACTTTAGTCGTGATATTGCTATCTATAATACCGTTGGAGGTAAATTTAACGGCGTTATCTAGAATATTTCTTAATATATTGGCAATTAAGGTGGGGTCGCCGTCAATGTAGTGGGGCACGCTATGACTACAGTGCATACTGAACTCTACTTGTTTATCTCTTACTTGAACTGAGAAGGGCGCAATACATTCATCCAGTAAGCTAATTAAATCAATACGTGTAGTGTGAGGGGTGATGGATGATTCATCACTTAGCACATCGAGTAAGTTGTTCGTCAAATTAAGTAGGCGAAAGCAAGACTGTTCCGCTTGCTGAATTAATTTGGATTGCTTGTCTTTCATATTCGGTAGTAGTTCTAAAGCGGCGATAATGGCACTTATTGGAGCGCGAAATTCGTGACTCATTAAGTTTAAGAACTGCTTTTTTCCCGGCTCCAATGGCAAAGGTGACTGAGAGGAATAAGCTGATAAATTGCTTTCACTTTTCTTTGATTCGTCGGTGAGAGGATTCGCCTCGAGAGGGCGCGCCTGCTGTCGGCTTTTATACAGGTGCCAGGATACGATAGTAAGGCTAAGCAACAGTATTGCGAAGGCCAAATTGAGCGTCATTTGCGCTTTCTTACTTAAGGCATCTTCTTGGGATATCAGTACTTGTTCTTGTATCTGCAAATGGGTAATGATGGCGTTTAACGGGAGCTTATTTGATAAAAGCCGCAGTGCCTCATCCGGAGAATATTGAACCAAGCTTCTTAGCAGGTTTAGGGTGGTTATACTTTGATGAATAAGCCCCGCATTCCCAATGGATTCTCGGTACGCCTCATATTGATCAACTTGTATGATACGGCGGGAAAAGTCTATTTCGTCCGCTTGTGTTTTTAGGTAATTGACGAAATGAAAGTCAGCTTCAGTGGTAAGGCTAAGTAACTGACGTTGTAATACGAAAATGGAATCTAGATTTTCATCCTGGTAATAGCTTTCTACGTTTCTTTCAATATTGTAAAAGGTATTCTCTACACCATTCAAAGATAGCAGAGAGGCGCGCAAGGCGGTTTGCTGTTGAAACAGTGTGTAGTGATAGCCGTAAAAGAATAAGGTTAATCCAAGCATTAGCCAAATTAGCGGCACAAGGCGAGTTTTATACATCGATAGCAGGTGAGTGACGTAGCGCATTTATACTCCATTATGACAGCCAAGGTCGTCTCGTTGTGCGCGATATAGCAGGTTAAGGCGAGCGTTAATTTCCAAGGTAGATGGAATATACCCTAACTTTAGTCGCTAAAGGCTGAATTGCCAACTTTGTGTTCCTGTTAGGTTGGCGGGTGTTCAAGGTGTTGAATTTTGTCCTTTATTCGATATAAGAAATACAAGCTTGGTAGCACCATTAAGGCGGTAGCAATGAAAAAGAAGCTCCAATTGCCATCAAGGGCATCGACAACGAAACCACTGCCCGCCGCTAAAAATGTTCGCCCAGCAACGCTTAACGAGGCCATTAGCGCGTATTGCGTGGCACTAAACGCTCGATGACATAAAAGCGAAATGAAGGCCACCATGGCTACGGTACTCCATGCTGATGTGAAACCATCCACGATCACAGCGGCAGCTAATAGGGTAACGTTTGGTCCGGATTGAGCAATCCATGCAAACATCAAATTGGACGCGGCCATGGCAATACCCGCCGTCATTAAACCACGATAGATACCATAGCGAATATTCACCATACCGCCCACAAGTGAGAATAAAATAGTCACCCACCAATTAAGCAGTTTCGAATAGGTGCCTATATCGCTGTTTGAAAATCCAATTTCTTTGTAAAAAACCAAACTCATGCGACCTAGGAAGGCTTCGCCTATTTTAAAAAGAAAGATAAACAATAGAAAAGAGAGAGCGAGTTGTACCCCATTACGAACGAAAAACTCAGCAAAAGGCGCAATTAAGGTTTGCTTTATCCACGTTAGGAACCGATTTTTTGTTGAAAGCGGAATGTGAGACACCGCACTTTCTAATAAGCGCTCTCTGGCAATCGCCGGCTCTTTTGCTAATAAGGTGCCTAACATCAGTATGCCCATTGCCGCGGCAAGTAAGAGGTACACGTTGGGCCAATAAAAGTAGGGCGTATCTACGAGGAAAAACGGAATGGCGCCCAGGCCTCCAAAGCCGGTCCACCATCCTGCAGTGGCAACGGACGATGCGGCAGAGAGCCCATCTTTATCGCTCTCATCAATGATATCAATTCTGTAGCCATCAATAGCAATATCTTGTGTTGATGAACATAGTGCAATACAGAAACTAAAAAGAGCGAGGTAGAAAAGATGCGTGTCAGCGGTAAGTTGTGACATCGCAACACAGCCGAGGGCAATGCCTATTTGCATGGAGATAATCCATCCTCTCCGCTGCCCTAAGAATAAGGGTTTAATTCGGTCTATCAGCGGTGACCATAGGAAATTAAGGGAATAAACTGAGAAAACTATGCCAAAGAGTCCGATGGCCGATCGCGACAAGCCTTCATCGGCAAGCCAAGCATTTAAAACTGAACCAATCATCACCCAGGGGACACCGCTTGCAATACCAAAGATAAAAATACTGAGGTAGCGACGATCGTTAAAGGTTTTAAGGGACTGCAGCAAAGAACAACTCATCAGCAATAAGGGAAAATGCTATTGAGCCATGTTAGCACTTAATGTGCAACGTCTTAAATAAGGAAATAATGCCTTCTTGATAGCAATGACCATTGATACCAAGAAGGGCTATTAACAAATGAAAATTCTACGCCGCCATTTAAGGGCGAATGCCTACGCAGTCAAACGGGCAGTGACCTTTGCCTTCTAAAAAAAGTACACAGTTAGTGAGCTCTTCTATAAGGTAGGTATCGTGCGCCAATTTATCTTCAGGCCAATAATGAACTTGGTGTAACAAATGCCAAAATACACGCTCTTTGGGCGTATAGGGTTGCGTAAAGGTGTATTCTATCTGGCCCCACTCTTCCATACTATCCCAAAAGAATAGCTCGACCTCCTCGATTGGAAGCTCTCCATGCCAGAATGCTCGCAAATAAAAACACAGCTGCTTGGCTTTTTTATTGACAAACTCTTGTACAGTCACAGAGATTCAGCCGCTGGTTAATTTGTTTCAATGAATTATAGTTTATTACGAACTTACTGCCTTAAACGCCGATGCATTTAAAGCTAGGTTGCTGTTTTATTGCAAAAATTAGACTAAACAATTTGCGTTTGTATTACCAGCCTAAATATCGTGTCCAGCCAATAATGTGTCCACTAAGAATATGAATGTACGGGGGTTTGTCATTGTCCATTAGACTAAAGGTTGAAATTTGAGCAGGAATGGACTGTTGGCGGTAGTGTAATTTTAATGAGGTGGCGGCTTTATGCCTGCGTTTAGAGGCTGTTTGATGTGCCCAGGCATTCACATTGGGCAATGATAAATCGAGCACGGGAAAACTAGTACTGGCAATGACATCAGGGATGGCACGGTTTATTTGCGCTTCTGGCCAAAATGGCGAGAGGGTCACCAAGGCGCTTGGTGCCGCTATTTTTTCCTGCGCCCCTAAATCTAAAACTTGTGCGGCGGTCATTCCTTGGGAAACAATCACTCGAAACCCTTGATGTCCCTGACTGTAATTGTCTAACGCGTTAAGCAATACCACAAGATGTTGGGCACTGGCTTGATAATCGAGTTGGGTTGAACGGCTGTCTATTCTTGGATGGGCGCCGCTACTCTCGCCCTTTGCATCTTCACTTGTATTTTCAGCCCAAACGGGGTTGCCTAAAATTAAAGGTATAGGGCTTACAATACAATGCCAACCTTTTTCACTTAACGATTCAGCTAACGCTTTTGATTGCGTAAGATTCAGCTCGTTAGAAGACTGGTCGGCCAGTATATACACCACCCCGCGAGAAAGCGGTGTAGAAGCGGGAATGTCAAAGATAGGTACCGCCGTATCGCCCACCATCAATTGAGACAGTTCGTTGGGTAAAAAGGCGTTTGAAATGTCGCTGTAAAAGCTTGCCCAGCTCATTTTGCAAAATGCACTAGCAATTAAAAAAGCCAAAATGAAACGAAAAGAACGGACCATGTTATACCTGTATATTTTCTTCATATTTATATCGGCAAGCGCGATGACTTCTTCAATAAAATTCTAGTATACAGCGTATAAAAGGGTTAACCCTCCTTGAGCGCAACGCATTCGCAGCGCTATGCGCTAGGGCCTGATCTCATCAAACAAGGGGCCTAGGCACATAGTCACTAAAAGGAATAGGGCTATTAAATGTCATTGCTTCTAGGGTTACCGGATGTGCAAAACAGAGCGATTCAGCATGGAGTTGCAACCTAGGCGCCATGGCTAGCGCCTTCTCATGGGCATATAGCCTATCACCTAATATGGGGTGGCCAAGGGCTAACATGTGCACCCTAAGCTGGTGGGAGCGACCTGTCACCGGATATAGCGCTACCAGTGTTTCGTCACCCTCTCGTTGTATGGTTTGGTATCGAGTGTGAGCAGGTTTGCCCCTTTCATGATCCACCATTTGCTTTGGTCGGTTAGGCCAATCGCAAATAAGCGGTAGCCTTATCTCGCCCTCTGCTTGTTCAACGTTGCCAAACACTCGAGCGAAATAGCGCTTTCGAGTTTGACGAAGCTCGAACTGCTTCGATATATGCCTATGACTGGCCTTATTCAAGGCCATCACCATGATGCCAGAAGTGGCCATATCCAAGCGATGCACGACAGTCGCAGTTGGAAACACATGGTTTACTCGGCCGATTAGGGCATCTTTATGCTCGTCAGCCTTTCCAGGCACACTGAGTAACCCGCTGGGTTTATCGGCCACTAAGATGTGGTCATCGTAATACACTATACGTAAATACGGTGACATTGGAGGCCGGTACACGAAAGAGGGGTTCGCCATTAGGGATTATTTACCACAATACGTAATGCATCCAATTGTACATCAGCAGACTGAATAACCTTGTTTAACGTTTGCATTTGCGTTTCTATAAATGCAATTTCACTGTCTCTTACCGCAGGGTTACGTTTTTGTAAGTCTTTAAGACGCTGAATTTCCCCATTTAATGTTTCATGCATGTTTTGCAGGGCATCGTGCAATAGTGTGTTGGCTTGTTGATGCGCCAGTTTTCTTGCGGTTTCAATAGCAAGCGTAAGGGGTTGTTGTAAAGCCTTAATGAGCTGTGAGGAAATTTTACGGCCCACTTTGCGACTAATTTGCACATCAAGATCGACGGCGTTACCTTGCGCATCTAAACAAATCCGCACCGGTGTTTGAGGTAAGAAGCGGCCTAGCTGTAGAGATTTTGGTGCGCTTGCATCAAGTACGAATAACGCCTCTACCCAATATGCCCCTTTGGGCAATGTGGGATCTGCCATAAAGCCCATGCTGCTTTTGCCATGAACATCAGTAAGAATGACATCAATGGCGGTATGCACTAATGGGTGATCCCAGCTTAAGAAGTGCACATTTTCTAATACCGTGGCCACACGACGCTTATAAGTTACGGTCATGCCTTCTGGATCAAGCCCAGGAATTTGGCTCACCATATGTTCAGTGGGCATGAGAATAAAACAGTCGTTATCTTTTTCTTCTTGTTGCACGCCAATAGCGTCGAAGACGCGACCCATAAATCGTGACAAGTCCTGGGAAGTATCAAGGTCGATAATGTCTTCTAATAGTTTCTCTACCCGACCTTCACCCGACGCGTTGAGTTCTAAAAGGCGATCCCGTCCTGCTTCTAGTTGGCTGACGAGCTGACTATTTAGGGTATGGCTTAAATTAATGAGTTCTTCTCTTGCACGGTCGTCTGGCGGCTTAAGGCAAGCCCCAATAAGTAAGGGTTTGACGTCGTCAAAAACCCCAGCACCTGTGGGGCAGGTCTTTTCAAATGCATTCAAGCCCTGGTGATACCAATCTACCAACACATTCTGTGCACTTTGTGCTAAGTAGGGTACGTGGATTTGTACCGTATGCATTTGTCCTATGCGGTCTAAACGGCCAATGCGCTGTTCAAGTAAATCTGGCGTAATGGGTAAATCGAACAAGACCAAGTGATGGGCAAAATGGAAATTGCGCCCTTCACTACCAATTTCACTACATAGCAGAATTTGAGCACCATCTTCATCATCGGCAAAATAGTGAGCGGCTTTATCTCGCTCAACGATGCTCATACCTTCATGAAACACACTATGGCGAATGCCTGTTTGTGTTCTTATCACTTCGCCAAGCTCTTGTGCTGTGCGTGCACTGGCACAAATGAGCAATATTTTTTCTGGCTTAACCGAGTTCATAAAGTCGAGTAACCACTCAACTCTGGGGTCTACCTGCGTCCAAGTATTGACCACAGTAGGCATGCGTTCGGGATAAAGCGCGTAAGTGAGGTTGCCTTCGTTTAAGGCGGCATCGTAGGCCGCGGGTAAGGCAAGCGGATATGCAGATAATGCACGCTCAGGAAAGCCTTCAATATTTGCACGGCGGTTTCTAAACAACATTCGCCCGGTGCCGTGACAATCAATAAGTTGATGAACAAGGTTATTGCGAGCTTTTACATCATTCAAATCGCCGGCGTGAGCCATTATGTCAGGGGCGAAGTCATTCAGTTTAGCGCGTTGCTTTGGATTGGGCTGGGCATCAGATAGCAAGGGGGCGACGGCGTCCGCCAACTGGCTATAACGTGATTCTTCGGTTAAAAACGCCTCGTAACTATGAAAACGGGCAGGATCAAGCAACCGTAAGCGAGCAAAATGACTTTCATGGCCTAATTGGTCAGGGGTCGCGGTGAGCAGAAGCACCCCTGGCGTTGCGTTTGCCAAAGCCTCTACACATAAATATTCTTGTGAAGGCGTGTCTTGTGACCATGCAAGGTGATGGGCTTCATCAACGACCATTAAATCCCATGAGGCCGCTTGAATCTGCGTTTGGCGTTTAGGGTTTTGGCTAATGAAATCGATACTGCTAAGTACCAGCTGGTCGTTTTCAAACGGATTGGCATCATCGTCATCCAGTGCTTCACATCGACTTTCATCGAAAATAGCAAAAGGTAAATTCACCCGTCGTAACATCTCAACTAACCACTGATGCACGAGTGAGTCAGGCACCAAAATAAGCACCCGCTGGGCACGGCCAGTGCGCAATTGTTGGTGAATGATTAAGGCGGCTTCAATGGTTTTACCCAGTCCAACTTCATCAGCAAGTAATACTCTTGGGGCGTGGCGAGAGCCCACTTCAGACGCGATATGTAGCTGATGAGGGATTAGGGATATACGCGCTCCTGCAAGCCCTATAGTACTTGAACGTAAGTATTCGTATTGATGATTAAGTGCACTAAGGCGTAAATCGAACCATTTGGGATTGTCGAGTTGCTCGCTAAATAATCGTCGCTCAGGTTGGTTTAAGCGAATGTGGTGATCCAGCATGGTTTCAGAGAGGCGTACTTGGGCTTTATTGTCTTCCCTGATACCAGAATAAATGCACACGCCTTGGCTTTCTTCGATGTCAGAGATGGTCATTTCCCACCCGTCCTGACTTTTAACCGTTTCACCAATATCAAAAATTAACCGCGTTAACGGCGCTTCTTGTTTGGTGTACATTCGCGCTTCGCCTGTGGCAGGGAAGAGAATTTCAACTGAACGAAAATCGACACCAATAACCGCACCAAGACCCAGCTCGGTTTCTGTATTACTTAACCAACGCTGACCAATAGAAAACGGGCTTTCTGAACTCATATATCACCAACCTTTTTTACGGGGGCGGTATTGTACGCATTGCGACATAATAAGTCATTAATACTAGCTCATTTGTCGACGATTGAGAGAAGCGTGAATGCATCCGATGCTTTTTGCCGTCAAAAATAAAAGTAGAAAAACAGTGCCAAATTTAAAAATCTGGATTATGGTGGAATTAGACGTTCGTGAAATTGAAAAAGCGAACGTTGGAGGCAAGGTAACACAGCTTGCTTCTCAGTCGACGCGATAAGGGGGTGAAGTCCTGTTCGAGCGACAACTTCTCCTTTACGCGGAACTGTTACCTTGCAAACTGCGCAGTTGCAGTGAGCCTGGCTTTATTTACCGGAGTGAAGGATGCCCAAAAGAAATTCTAGCGATACAAAAATATACGTCCTCGATACCAACATTCTGCTGCACGAACCTCACGCCTTTCTCTCTTTTAAAGAACACGATGTGGTCATTCCCATGACAGTGTTAGAAGAGCTCGATTATATAAAAGACAGTAAAAAAGACGTGGCTCGTGATGCCAGGGTATCAATTCGCGCAATGGAAGATTTGCTACATGATGCCACACCGGAAGAAATGTTAGCGGGAGTCACGATGGAAGGCATGGGAGCGGGTTCTACCGCGCCCTCGGGAAGCCTCTCCATTTTCACTGATCTGAATATGGCGGAAACCCAGCAGGTTTTTACTAGCAATGAAAATGACAACCGCATTATCAATGTGGCGTTACATCTGCAAAAGACATTCGCGCCTCAGCAGGTGGTGTTGGTAACGAAAGACTTAAATATGCGCTTGAAAGCAAAAGGCGCAGGCTTAGCTCACGTTGAGGACTACCGAACCGACCAATTAATTACTGATATCAAATATCTGTCCCGAGGCTTTCATCAGTTCGAAGGCAATTTTTGGGATGCGGTTAAAAGTGTAGATAGCCGAACAGAAGGGCGTGACACCATTCACACGGTACCAAAATCTATGTTGCCAGAAGCCTACGTCAACGAGTTCTTACTGGACGACAGCAAACATTTTGCCGGGTTAGTGGAGGCTGTTAATCAGGACTCCCTTGAAATACTCGATTTAGGCTATGAGCGATTAATGAGTCGCCATGCCTGGGGCATTACGCCCAAAAATATAGGCCAGGCTATGGCGCTTCACGCGCTACTCGACCCCCATATCGATTTAGTGGTGCTGACAGGGCCGGCAGGCAGCGGTAAAACTCTTCTCGCCCTTGCCGCTGCTTTGGAAATGGTGGTAGAGCGTAACATGTACGACAAAATCATCGTGACGCGAAGTACGCCAGAAATTGCTGAATCCATTGGCTTTTTACCCGGTACCGAGGAAGAAAAAATGTTGCCGTGGTTGGCAGCCATTACGGATTCTTTAGAAGTGCTGCATAAGCACGATGAGAACACGAAAGGTTCGATGAATTACATCATGGAGAAAGCCAATATTCAGTATAAATCGGTTAACTTCATGCGCGGCCGAAGTATACAAAACTCCATTGTTATTCTTGATGAGTCGCAAAACCTAACTGCCTCTCAGCTTAAGACGATTATCACGCGCTGTGGCGAGGGGACGAAAATTATTGTGGGAGGGAATTTGGCGCAAATAGACAGCAATTACCTTTCGGCAGTCACCTCTGGTTTAACCTACTTAGTTGAGAAGTTTAAGTACTTCTCAGGAAGTGCCACGATTAATCTTGATGGTGTGGTCAGAAGCCGCTTAGCCAGCTTTGCGGAAGAAAATCTATAAGCCCCTCAATACCAACCTGCTAAGCACACAAAACGCGGTATTTTATCCACGTTTAAGGGTGTGCGGCAGGTTTTTCACTTACTTAATCAATCACTTCTATTTGATAGCGACCGGTTTGCAGGTATCGTTGGGTTGACTCTGATACCTGCCCAAAAGGAAGCAGTGCTGGCCCCGTGGGGTCATACAGCACAAAGTCGCGTCCATCTATTTGTATGGTGCTATCGTCGATTAAGGGGGTAAGTGCAACGGCGAGCAATGCATGGTTTGGCAAGAATACCATTGCCATGTCGGTGGTAGGTAAAAACGCCCGTACCAACGCACTGGTTAATACCGCTTTACTGTCACAATCTCCCAGATTCTGGTTAAGTAGTCCAACCGGAGGCGCAAAACCCGAACCATTGCTGGCCACACGATCTTCTAAGGTGTCGTATGGAATGCTTTGTATCCACCCAAGCAGTAAATCGAAATAGTCTCGCGCATCAGCATCTTGTCTAATTTTTTCATAAAATGATTGAGAAACAGGGACAAGGGCTTTAGTGGTTTCTTCAACATAGCGTAAGTGGTCGGGTTTCACGGCGCCTTGGTTGAATATGGTGGTAAAACGTACGTAGTAGTTTTGTTCAAGATACGCGTTAAAAGCTCGTACTTGCTCTGCTTGCAGTTCTTCTAAAATAACATCCGCGCGTGTTTCACTTTGCGATCGAACTTCAATGTGAATGCGCTGATTATCATTTTTTATCGCGATACGGGCGTCTTTAGGGTCGTAGGTTTTGGCTTTCTTCATTAAGGCTACAGTAACGAAGCGCTGTGCTAAAGAAGGTTTATAGTTAGGCTGTAGCGTTGGCGCGGCTTTAAAGGCGGTATGGGGTAGGCGAAAGCGAATTTCTTGTACTTCGTTGTCAGCATCTAGCCAGCGATAATAATAATCGGTGGCATCACCTTTTTGTGTTTTTTGAAAATTCAATTGCTCCGCTAAAGCCGAGGGAGCCACACCTTGCAGCAGTAAGAAGCAAAGCATACAAGTATAGCGTAAGGGGGTTAAATACGTATCGGCCATAGCGCCTACAGAAGATTAAAGGTTAGTATCAGTATGCGCATGGCCGTTGAAAGTGCAAGTTTATGCTTGGGTAAACCAATCCAACTCTTTGTGCAAATTCACCACCGTACCCACAATAATAAGCGTGGGCGGTTTGAGGTTTGCGGTTTCAGGCAAAGAAGCAATAGTGTTAAGCGTGCCTGTTACCACTGTTTGATTTTCTGTGGTAGCGGACTGCACCAAGGCGATAGGCGTATCTTCATCGAGTCCGTTTTCAATTAACTTCTGGCAAATAATGGGTAAGCCAGTTAAGCCCATGTAAAACACTATGGTTTGATTGGCTTGGGCCAAAGAAGGCCAGTTTAAGTCTATGCTTCCGTCTTTGAGGTGGCCCGTAGCAAATACCACAGACTGGGCGTGATCTCTATGCGTTAGCGGAATGCCAGCGTAACTAGATGCCCCACTTGCTGCAGTAATGCCTGGCACAACCTGAAAGTCGATACCATGTTCAATAAGGGTTTGTATCTCTTCTCCACCACGGCCAAAGATAAAGGGGTCGCCGCCTTTCAGCCTGACCACTCTATTGCCTTTTTTCGCTTCATCAACCATCAACTGATTAATATCCTGCTGTGGTAGCGTGTGATTGCTTTTTGCTTTACCTACATAAATCTTTTCAGCATCTCTGCGCACCAATTCTAAAATTTGCGGTGACACTAAGCGGTCGTATACCACAACATCGGCTTTCTGCATCAAACGTAAGGCGCGAAAGGTCAGTAAATCGGGGTCGCCAGGGCCTGCACCCACGAGATAAACTTGGCCTTCTAACTGCTGATTCCCCGCCGCAGCCTCCAGGGCTTTTAGAAAGGCATTATCGGCTTTTTCATCTTGGCCTTTTTCGACCATTTCTGCGATATCACCGTCTAATACATCTTCCCAAAAGTAGCGTCTTGCCGTCACGCTTGAAAGTGCGCTTTTAACTTTGTCCCTGAATTTTTCAGAAAAAGCGCCCAGCTTACTTAAGTTTGCGGGTATGACAGTTTCTAATTTCTGACGTAAGTAACGCAGTAGTACAGGGGCGACTCCTCCACTACTCATGGCAATAACGATAGGCGAGCGATCAACAATAGAGGGGGTAATAAATTGGCAAAGTGGCGTGTTGTCCACCACATTAACTAATACTTTTTGTTGGCGGGCAAGGTCATGAACGTATTGATTAACATCTCCCTTATCCGTTGCCACAAACACCATGTCTTTGTCATTAAGATCTGCGTCGCTAAATTCCCGTTCGATAAGGGTTACGTTAGGCGCATCGGCAAGTTGCTTTACCGTGCTGCAAACCCACGGAGCAACCACAGTGATAGTGGCGGGTGTTTTCATGATGAGCTCAAGCTTTCTGGCCGCTACTTCGCCAGCGCCTACAATTAAGCAGCGCATAGAACGAGCATCTAAAAACAGAGGGAAATAATCCATAATGAACAGGTACGCAAAAAAAAAGAACTAACGCTATTTTGCGCTAATTCTTTTTTATTAGAAACAACGAAATCAGCCTTTATATTCTCTTACGTTATATGCAGGCTGGTTTGTGTGCTATTTAGTTCTTACGTTTCTTGTCTCGGGTTCCGCGATTGTCACGGCTACCTTTCTCAGCACTACGTCCGCCGCGGCTTTCACGCTTAGGTGGCGTGTCTGACCAAGCACGAATAGACAAACGTTGGCCCGCAACACGGGTGCCCGTAAGCTTATCTTGCGTCTCTTTTGGCATACCAGCAGGTAAGTCAACCGTACTGAAGTTATCGTATATCTCGATAGCGCCAATGTGTTTCGAATTGATGTTACCTTCGTTGGCGATAGCGCCCACGATATTACCTGGCTTAGCACCATGTACATGGCCTACATCAATTCTATAACGCTGCATACCTTCTTCTGGTTTGCGGCTAGTACGAGTGGACTTGCCTTTACGATCTCGGCTTTCTCTTCCGTCACGGCGCTCTCGTTGTTCACGAGGTGGCTTGCTGTGAAGATCAGGGCGGTCGCTTTCTTTCAAGATAAGCGGTTCGTCACCTTGGGCAATTTTAAGTAGCGCAGCCATGATAACTTCAGGAGACGCTTCCGCTTCTTCCTTTATCATTTCAACAATAGGAATAAGCGATTCAATACTATCGTCTTGAGCAGCTTCAACCACAGATTGTTTAAAGCGGCTAAGGCGAGTTTCATTGATTTCGCTAATTGAAGGAATGGGCATAGCTTCAATCGGCTGCTTGGTAGTTTTCTCTATAGAGAACAGCATGCGCTTTTCACGATGCGAAATAAACAAAATAGCATCGCCTTGGCGTCCAGCACGGCCTGTACGACCAATACGGTGAACATACGATTCACTATCGTAAGGAACGTCAAAGTTAACCACGTGACTTACACGCTCAACATCGAGGCCACGTGCAACTACGTCTGTGGCGACCAAAATGTCAATATTGCCTTGCTTCAATTTATCAACAGTACGCTCACGGGCGTTCTGTGGAATGTCACCATTAAGCGGTTCAACATCGTATCCACGCGCAGATAGTTTATCTGCAAGCTCTACGGTAGCGGTTTTTGTGCGCACAAAAATAATCATGCCATCAAAAGGTTCCACTTCCAGAATACGGGTTAACGCTTCAAGCTTATGGTGTGGAGCAACTTGGCAAAAACGCTGGCGAATCGTACTTGCGGTACTTACGTTCGATGCGATTTTAACTTGCTTGGGGTCTTTAAGATAACGCTGAGTAATCTTTTTAATAGGCCCTGGCATGGTTGCCGAGAACAACGCAGTTTGTCGCTCTTCTGGTGCATGGCTTAAAATAAGCTCTACGTCATCGATAAAGCCCATGCGTAGCATTTCGTCAGCTTCATCGAGAACCAAAAATTTAAGTTCGCTTAAATCTAATGTTTTACGCTTTATATGGTCGATAACACGACCCGGCGTACCTACAACAACCTGAACACCACGTTTAAGTTGGCGAATTTGGTTGTCATAAGACTGACCGCCGTATACCGGCAGTACTTTAATTTTTTGGCTAAAACTTGCGTAAACTTGGAACGCTTCGGCTACCTGAATCGCTAATTCGCGAGTCGGTGCGAGTACCAGTAATTGCGGCTTACGTTGCTCAGGATCAATATTTGCCAACATAGGCAGGGCAAACGCGGCGGTTTTTCCTGTTCCTGTCTGGGCCTGACCGAGTAAATCATGACCTTCAAGAAGTAATGGAATACTTTCTGCTTGAATAGGCGATGGTTTCTCGTAGCCAACTTTTTCAAGGGCTTGTAAGATAGGTTCTGGTAGTTTGAGATCTTTAAATGTCATGTCGACAGTTGTTGTCATTAAGGGTCCTGGTGCATTAAGTAAGGAGGGCGCGGCAAACGTGAACCGGCAATAGTTTGTGCCGGAGTATGCCTGCGGTATTGCAAAAAACGTTATTATATTCGAATAATGGGCAGGTTGCCACGAAATTGCACAATAATGATGAAAAAATGCACAGGCATTGGTGTAAGCTTCGATGAATAGACAACAAATAATTACATGCAGGGCAAAGGAAATAGAATGAACAAAAAATCTTCACACCGCTTTGTTAAGCGCGCATCAGTAGCTGCCATGCTACTCAGCAGCCTCATATTGACAGGCTGTGGTGAAAAATCGATGGAAGCGCACTTAGAAGATGCTCGGGCGTATGTACAGAAACAGCGTGTAGATGCTGCTATTGTGGAATACAAAAGCGCCATTCAGTTAAAGCCTGATGTTGCGCAACCGCGTTTTGAGTTAGGACGCTTATACCTGCAAAGTAACAACTACGTGGCGGCAGAGAAAGAGCTGAATAAAGCCCTCGAGCTTGGTTATGCTGCTAGCGAAGTTATTCCATTACTTTCAGTGGCGTATCAGCAGTCAGGCGCGGAAACAGCATTGGCTGGGGTAGACTATCGCGCAGAAGGTATGACGGTGGTTGAGTCTGCAGAGGTGGGTTTCTACAAACTGCAAGCGTTAGTACAGCTAGAAAAATTTAACGATGCAGAAGCGTTGCTCAGCGATTTAATGACCTTAGATACAGAATCTGTTTATAAAGGGCTCATTGACAGCTACCAGTACATTTTAGATAAAGACTACCAAAGCGCCCTTACCGCGACTGAAGCGTTGCAGGAGCAAGCGCCGCAAAATAAAGATGTATTGTTACAGCTTGCACGCCTCTATTTACTCGACGGGCAACAAGAGCAAGCATTAGGCGTATACGAAGACTATGTAAGCGCATTTCCCAATGACCTCACCAGTAAATTTGCTTTTGCCGCCCTGCTTATTGAGCAGCGAGAGTTAGGCAAAGCTGAGCCTATTGTTGATGATTTACTTACCCTGAATAACACGCACCCCTTATTGAACACGTTCAAAGGGATAATCGAGTCAGCGAATGGAAATTATGCCCAGGCGTTAGATTACTTGGAAGTGGCTATTCAAAATGGGCGCAGCGATCAAATTGTGCGTTTAGTGGCCGGCTTTAGTGCCTATCAAATTCAAGATTTTGAAGCGGCGCAACGTCACCTTGCCATGATTGCATCAACGTTACCTGATAACCACCCAGGCCTTCGTATGCTTGCCGACAGCATGTTGCAGTTAGGTGAGAATGATGAAGCACTAGAAGTGCTTAATCGTGTAGAAGGGCAGGCCAACGCAGACGCCGCTTTGTTTTCAAAAGCCAGTTATCAATTGCTTAAAGAGGGCAACGTGATAGGGGCGCAACAGATGGCGGAACGCAGCGAAACAGCGAGTTCGTCGCCAGAAGATTTAGCCCGTCTTGGTGTGCTTCAGCTTTCATTAAATGATATTGATGGTTTAGTGAAGATTGAAGAGGCAGTGCAGCAGGCGCCTGAGTCTACCACCACGCAAAATACCCTGTTGCGCGCTTACCTTGCCACGGGGCAAATTGATAAAGCGAAAGTGGCCGCCACCGAATGGCGCGAGCAGTCGCCAGAATTGGCGTTACCCATGGTGTATTTGGCGAATATTGCCATGGAAGAAGAAGACTACACATCGGCAGAAGGTTATTTAGCGAAGGCGGCCACCTTAGAAGGTGCCCAAAACGAAGTGGTTTATGCCAGAACTAAATTGTTAATTTTACAAGAAAAACGCGACCAGGCAATAGCGCAAATCAAGCAGTTTATTGATGGCCAGCCGGCGGATGTGCAAGCCATTACGTTATGGTATGCCCTTGAAGCGAGTCAACAAAATGGTGACACGGTAATTCAACATGCCACCAAACAGTTAAACCGCGACAAAGACAATATCATGTTGCGTATTTTGCTGTCGCGTATGTACGCAATGTCTGGCGACCTTGATAAAACGGTTAGCTTACTTTCGGAAGTGGAAGGTGACGAAACCACACCAATGGCCTTTTGGAATCTAAAAGGGCAGGCATTGGTAGCCACCAATAAAGTGGAAGAAGCTAAAGCCTTGTTTGAGCGTTGGGTAGAGTTTTACCCACAAGACAAAAACGCGGTTTTAGGCATGTTGCTTATTTTTGATTCGCAGAAAAATTATCGCCAAGGTTTGTCTATGGCGGATAAAGTGTTAGCGAAACGCCCGGATCCGCAAATTCGTCTATTAAAAGCCTACTTCCATAGTATGCTGGGTCAAAGCCAGCCTGCATGGAGCATTATCGACAACTTGTCGAACGAGGCGAAGCGTTTACCTTTCGTGCGTGGCATCATTGCCCGTTTGTACGTTATCGATAAGCGCCCTGAACAAGCCTTAGATCACGCGCAAGCTGCCTACGAAGCTACACCAAATGCAGATAACGCATTATTGATGGTGGCTATCCTGGAGATGACAGATAAAGCCGGTGAGGCGTACGCATTTTTGGCTACTCACGTTGAAAATAAGCCAAACGATATTAGAAGTGCAATGCTGTTAGCTGAGCGACAAATTAACCGTGATCGAAAGCAAGCGATAGGCACTTACGAGACAATTCTTGAGAAAACATCAGATAACTTCGTCGTGTTGAATAACTTAGCCTATCTCAAATTCAAGGAAAATGAGCTGGAAGCGGCGCAAAACCTTGCCAATAAAGCAATTGCGCTACAACCTGAAAATGCCGATGCCATCGACACGCTAGCACAGGTACTTATTGCAAAAGGTGAGAAACAAGAAGCGTTGAGTTTGTATGAAGAAATAGCAACACGGCCTATTGCCAATGAGGAAGTGTACTTAAATCACGTGGAGTTATTACTAGAGCTAGACAAAGACAGTTTAGCGAAACGGCGTCTATCAAGCCGAGAGTTTAAGCAAAAAGTTTCGTTAGTGCGGATCGAAAGCTTGAAAACGACTTACGGTATTTAGATAAGACCATTCACGATTTAGCGTGACATAAAAAACGGCCGTTTGAGTGATACTCAAGCGGCCGTTTTTTTATTTTTCTTTGTGGTCTATTTTAGCTTTAATGGCTTGCAGTTCAGACATCAATAATTCTAATGTGACTTCTCGATAGCCTTCAGCTTCTTTCTCAGCTTTTAGTAATGCGGCTTTTTCTGCACGGGCCTTTTCGTTCTCACGCTCCATGACATTCACCACGATGCCAATCACCATGTTTAAAAACGCAAAGGCGGTGAAAAAGATGAAGGTTAAGTAATATACCCAGCTTAACGGGTACACTTCCATGGTCTCGTACATGACATCGTCATTATCTGGGAAAAACTTTGTTGACAAACCTAGGTGGGTGGGTGCGTGGCCCCCTTAGAACAAGTGCTTTTCATAAAGGTCGCACAGTCGAACAGTATGTCAACATTTTGAATCACAAACTTGATTGCATTTCACAGAAAGCCGCTATAATGCGCGTCTTAAATAATAACGAACCTGTTTGATTAAAAAGACCTAGTATGTACCAAACACTAAAATCATCACTACAAGAGCTGAAAGATAACAAGCTATTTGAGTTGTTGGTAATCACTGTAATCATCATTTCAGCCTTGGAAATAGGTGCCAAAACATTCGAGTTACCCCACACTGCGCTTTCTATTACAGGTATTCTCGATATCTTCATCACGGTCTTTTTTCTATTCGAGATAACAATTCGCTTTGTTGCTGATGAGGATAAGAAAAACTTCTTCAGAAAAGGTTGGAATATATTTGATTCGATAGTTGTAGCGGTTAGTCTGATCCCAATAAATGACTCTGAAATGGCATTGCTCGCTCGATTAGTCCGAGTATTTCGTGTACTTAGGATGGTATCTGTTGTACCTGAATTGAGGGTATTAATTAACTCATTAATAAAGGCATTGCCCCAATTGGGCTACGTAGTCCTTTTAATGTTCATAATTTTCTATATATACGCTGCTGTAGGTAGCTTTATCTTCAAAGACATAAACCCAACGCTTTGGGGGGACATCGCAATATCGATGTTAACGCTGTTCCGTATTATGACATTTGAGGATTGGACAGATATCCAGTACGAGACGATGGAAGTCTATCCGCTTAGCTGGATTTTCTATCTGACGTTTATCTTCTTCACCGCTTTTGCATTTTTAAACATGGTTATCGGCATTGTAGTGAATGTGATGGAAGAAGAACATCGTTCAGCCAAAGCGGAAAAAGAGCCGACCTTAAAAGAGCTGCAAGATGAGCTACGCGAAATAAAAGCCCTTTTAGCACAACGCGATAGCTGAGCAATACAGCTCACATTCTCTAGTGTTTTAGGGCAATTTTGCTACTGCTATTTTTTAAGCAATTTGCACCGTATTCTTTGCTATGAGCTAATAGCTAAAGATGCCGTCGATTGCTCGACCGCAGCCAAGTTCTATCTGAACTTTGGAATCCCCGGAACTGTCGAACAGCGTCAGAGCCAATAAAGGTCGGGATGTACAGGTTACAACATTAAGCACACTATCCATTGTGCCAATTATAGTTCTACTATTTTGTGTGATCATCGCCCATACGAAAAAGCCCGCTGAGAGCGGGCTTCTTGAATCCGTTTGTGCTTACCTGACTTGGAAAAAAGCAGCAGGCGATACGCCGCGACGAGCAATCTTTTCAGCTCGCTTCCTAGAGATAACGTGCAGTCGAAGCATCTCTCCAACTGTGAGTTTCTCTTCTGATTGATTGTTAGTGCGTTTTTCTTGAACTTCAGCCATAGTGATTAGCTACCTATTTGGTTACATTTCCATCGTACTACTTTTCGTTCTCAATTTCCAGTTCTGGTGCTTGTATTTCAAACAAGCGAACGTGTGTATGAATCATCCTGGATAGCGAGATAATGATTGGTCTCGTTATGTGGAAAAATTGACTGGTTTTTTTGGTATTACTTAACATTCCCGGCTCATTGCTGATGATATTAAGTGCGGCAACCATCTTCGTAGGGTGTACGTCATCTTTGTTATATCGAGATGTGGATAAGGGGATAGATAATAACGACCTTACTCTTTTGTTCGACTTGTAGTACCGCTCAGCCTCATCTGCTATCTCTCTTAATCCACCTTTAGCTCGCCATTCCTTGATTTCTTCCAAAGTATCTTCAACGAAGTCAAACTCACCGGTTTGAATGCAAGTTGGTGCGCCGAACATATTGTATTGATTCATTACATTCAGTCTGGCTTCGGTCACAGTTTCATCCATATTGGACTTTGGCTGTCTTTGTTGCTCTTGCTTGGCGACTACATTCTCCGCAGTGTCATTGATATCATCAGGATTTTGTGACTCTGAGGGTTCTTTTAGCTGATTCTCATCTTTGTCCAAAAACACAGGCATCATAAAGTTCGTTTGGTCGGTATCAGGTTTGAAATCACGAACCCTACCTTCTTGATCAAGTAAGTTGCTGCCGTCGTCGTTTATCAGTACCGAGTAAACATTGTTAAAGCCCAGTATGTACGATGGTGTGACATCAATAGCGGGGAAGAAACGTTGCTTCGTATTAGGATCACCTTCCACTTCATCGGGGGTTAGTTTGAGCATGAGATTAGCTCTGTAGATCTGAGAAGAGTTTAGGGATACCGTCGCTTGTTCGAAAGCAGCTGCTAATCTTCCTATAGCAAATAACGCTGCCCGAATATATTTCCCTTGTTCATTTATTAAATCTTTGGCGTTGTCTATTAATGGAGAAATGTTTTCTTCAGTTTGCTTTCTCAAGGCAGATAGTTCTTCCAGTAATTGTTTTTTAAGTGCCTTTTCATCTTCTGGAAGTTGTTTGGTTTTTTTATTATCTTTCTCAGGTTCCTCTTCGTTTTTGTAAATTTCATCAAGCTGCTTACTGATAGGCTCTGCTGAAACTCTAAATTTTTTCTCTAAGTCTGAAATGTCGTTCCGTATTTGTCCTGCTTGTTTTGTAAATAATGAAAACTTTTCGAACGTGAAATCTTCAATAATATCGACATAATTTCCAAGCAATTCATGGAAGTTGGACGCAGGTGCAAGTGCTATGAGTGCCGTAAGCGCTTCATTTCGCTCTTGGTCTAGTTTGTCCTTTTTATTTTCCGTCGCATTTACAGCTCTGTAATGGATAAAAAAGCCATAAAAGCTTGATAGCAATAGAAACCATGCCCATTGTGTCCCTGGTGGGGCCGTAGTCTTTTGTGTACTGCCGTCCTCAAACAGTGATTCAATGCTGACTCCTGGAGCACTGTTCACTGCACTGACTATTTCATGTTTGCTGAACAGTTCCTTAGGAGTACCTTCTATCCAGTTAAGGAGTCTGGCGCTATTTACGCTGGCCCAAATACCAATGCAAAGTGTTACTAACGTGAGGAATGGCATGAGGATGGGTTGCTTTCCAAAAGCAATTATCCATGCATTGTGACTGATAGATTTGTTTTTTCCTTTGATGTCGCGAGGGGTAAAGATGTAAACAAACAAGATCACGAGGGACAAGACTATCGTTATGATAAAACCCGGAGTTAGTGACTCTTTAATCGCACTTTTGTCAAATGTCTCGGGAGTCAAAAATTGACTGATTTCATAAAACGGGAACAATACTGCAAAGTAAAGCAGAGAGACGGCAAATCTCGCACCGTACTTATAAGGTTTTTTATCATTTAATGCTAACATCTTGGCTCCCTGCATCCTTTTGCGTACTTTTTAATTATGACGCTATTATTCGCTGGTTGTCACTATAACTGCTATTAAAAGGCTACTCTGGAATTCAATGGGTGTCAGGTTTAGATTAGAAAAAATGTGTTGAAATGGGGGGCAGCGAATGACGTCAGCAGTTTGAGTTCCCAGAAAAAGTGGTGCCTGTTTCTATATTTTCCGCATCTATCGCTGCAATTCGTTCCATCGTTGGGGCAGCAGTGGCTAAACTAACGGTTCCGCCGTTGGTGACTTTGAGCCTGTCATAAATTTTATCTTGGATATCGAGCTGGTACTTGTTCTCCATATTGCCCAGCAGCGTGGAGAGTAGCTTAGTCGTGATTTTTCAGAGTGGAAATGCTTGTCCACTTTTTAAGGTCACTTCAATATCTTTAATCGAATGCTTCCTCAAAATTTCTTGAAAAATTAGATCACAATTGATGCATACCAGTTAGAATACCTGATATGCCACTTTATTAATTGGGCAATTAGGGAAGAAGAAGTAAAACATGGCAGCAACAATACAATTTAAATCCACAAAGTCATCTGGTTGGATAAGTGGATATGACTTCGAAAAGATTCTGAAAGAAGCAAAAGACACAACCTATAAAAATAAAAAAGCCCTCACGATTGTCGTACAATCACGTGCAAACGCCCCTTTAAATACACTCATTAGGTTACTGAATGTATGCAACCAGCTTGATGCTGAGGGGGTTAAAGTTACGCTGAAATTCGCAGGTAAAACGAATAATCTGCTCGGCTATTGTCATACGATTGGTTTACTTGACTGTTTATCTGATGGTGTATCGCTTAAGTATGATAAGTCACTGAACCAAGGTCTAAAACGCAAGTCTAGCGGCAATAGTTATGTTGCTATTCACGAGATTTCTGGAAATACCCTTGATAAAAGTCTACCGACGAAACTTGCTAACAAGATTACAGATGAAATCCCCGATATATCTGACCAGGACAGGGCGAACCTCAATATTCAGTTTTTCTCCCTGTTTAGCGAACTAACGAAAAACGTAAGTGAGCACAGTGAAACTGCATTGAACGGTTTTGCAGCACTTCAGGTCTACAAACGGGGACAAAGTCCAAGAGCCGAGATTGTTGTTTGTGACAGCGGGATCGGTTTACTAGAGTCCCTCAAGCCATCGTTTGAAAGCCATAATAAAGCTTACAAAGACTACGATGACTTACAACTCATCCAGGAGATGCTTACAATTGGTATATCATCCAAGCCAGGAGATCTTGGGGGCAACGGACTTAGCACCTGTTTTACTCAAGCCAAAGCAACTAATTCTGACATGCACATACGATTGAGTGAAACCTACTATCACTTGCATCGTGTTGCTGAGCATGACGAATTGCAAAGTGCTTTATTGGTAAGTACAGATCTCTTTGTACTGAATGGAACATTTATCTCTTTTGTTGTTCCTTTTAACAAATAATTTGACAATTTATGAATCTATCTGCTTCAATATAAAATATGAAACAGAATGAAAATGTTATCTATCTCCTAGATTTGTTCAAAGAGAACGATCTAGAAAAGGGAATTGGAGATGAAGAAGGCAAGCTTATCTTTGACAAGCTTGTTTTTTTTATAGATCACAAACCTCAATACAAAATTTTCTACATCTCTATTAAAGATGTTGTCTTCGATGCTTCGTTTGCACGTGAAGCTCTAGTGCGTTTAGCTAAGCACTACAGAAAGAAGAAGGGCATTTGCTTATTAGACGCGGATATGGAAATGTTGCGTCTGAATCTACTCGCTCCAGTTTTAAGCCTTGATCAGCCTATGCCTTACTACTCAGGTGGCGTATTTGATCACATCAAGACCGATAAAATCGGAGTACCCTCAAAAACCAACCTACCAATATTCAAATTTGTTTTTGATAACGGAACTACCAGTGCAAGTGAAGTAGCGGAGCATTTTGACCATAAGGTTAATAATGCCAGCACAAAGCTCAAATCACTTTACGAAGAAGGTTTCCTACTTAGAACAGAAGACAAATCGGACTCTGGTGGTGTTGAGTATCAGTACTACGCCATAAAATAACGCTTCAAAAAAATATTTGATCCGCTTTTGATCCTATGTATACTGATCCCATCAAAAAAAATTTTGATGGGTTGTGTAGGTTCCATTGCGGGCATCGATTTTATGCCAGTCTATCGAGATATAATTAAGACGGAGAAGACGTATGTCGAGTGGAAAAACACACATTGTCGTAGGAGCCGCAACCGGTTTGGTTGTATCTCTCATTGACCGTGAAAGGCAGAGTTTTTCACATAATCCATGTATAGCAACGGTACTAGGTGCCTTGTTTGGCAAGTTTCCAGATATTCCGGAACCCGCATTACACCCTCATCACAGACAGTTCTTTCATAGCAAGGTCGTATTTGCTGCGACTACGCTTGGTTTGATTGAAGCCTACAAGTGGAAGCCGGATTCTGAAATCGAAAAGATTATCAGAGGCTTATTACTCATTTGTGGTGGCGCTTATTTAAGTCATCTTATTTGCGATTCAACTACGCCAAGAGGTTTGCCTCTTCTTGGTAAATTAAAGGGGTAAAGTACTCATGTTGATCAGATTCAATGAAGCGAGAAAGTTGGACACGCCGCAAAAAACGTTTCTTATGGAAGCGATTGATCTTGCCCTTGAACAACTAGATCTGAGCGACACAGATTTAGCGAAGATTGAGTCGGCGTATAAGGGAGTCGGGACTTATCTTGCTAGCTGTGAACATCCGCTTTTGCGAGATGCGCAAGTTTATCCTCAAGGATCGGTTCGATTACGTACTACGGTTAAACCTCTGTCAAAAGAAGAGTTTGATGTTGATCTTATTCTGTTCCTACCGCATGCAGGGAATGCAACACGTGATGAAATCAATGATGTTGTATGGCGTCACTTAAAAGACAGCAAGGTTTACGGTCCATTAGCAGAAAAGCTAGCTCGCGGTTTCCGTATAAACTATGCGGGTAACTATCACCTCGATATTACGCCTGCGGTTGAATATACAGAACGGGTGCTACCTGGTCAGCCATTGTGGGTAGTAGACAAACGCACACAATTCAAAGAATCAAACCCTGAAGGATTTGCCCTTACATTTGATGAGGCGTGTCAGGTTGTTCCGAAGATCCTTCAAGTGCGTTCTTTTTACGAAGCACTGAGTGCAGAGATGATTCAGGAGTTGCCTGATCAAAGTGATAAAAAGCCTTTGAACAGGATTGCACAAGTCATCAAGCGTCACCGCGATGTTTGGGCCGATGATGAAGATAATCGTTATGGTGAGTACAAGCCGATATCTGTACTACTTACGACATTGGCCACATTGGCTTATTTGAAGGTTGCCAGCTCAGGAAAGGTATTTGATTCAGAGTTCGACCTTCTACTTGATGTTCTTGAGCTGATGCCAGTATTCATTGAAGAAGTGAATGGTGAATATCTGGTTGCAAACCCTAGCATGCAAGAAGAGAACTATGCGGAAAAATGGAACCGCATAGAAAAAATGGAAGGACTTAAGCTTAGGCAAGCATTCTACGAATGGCACAGAACGGCAATTAGTGATCTTGAAGCCGTAGCCAATTCAAGCCATCAGGGAATGGATATGGTATTTGCGTCACTATCCAGCACGTTTGGCGAACGACCTGTGAATGCAGCCCGTGACAGGATTGTCGAGACCATTTCGATGAGCCGGAGCAAAGGAAACCTTGGTGTTGTATTGGGTACTGGCGCAATTGCGGCGGTTACCTCTAAAGCAGCTCAGTCTGCCGGAACAAGACCCACGCCCATTGCGCCAGTGAAAAGGAACAACTTCTATGGCGGCAAGTAGGTCTGCGTTAAATAAGATTGCCTATCCAGATTTAAGGATAAGTGAACAATACGTAGCGCTTTTAGCGTTATGTAATGGTGAGGTGCATATCAAGGACCATGATAGGACGGTGGTTTGGCATGGCGCTTTGCGACCCACACCTGTGTCGCGAACCTATTCTGTCACCGTGACTTACACATTAGGTCAATCACCCAAGTGTATCGTCACGAACCCGTCACTCGCCGACTTGGCGAAAGAAAAAACAATCCCGCATATCTACCCAAATGATACCGCGTTCAGTGGTACTCAGCTTTGCCTGTACCTGCCATATATTTCAGGAAAAAACAAAATAAGTGAATGGAACCCTAAGTTAAGCATTGTTGAATCCATTATTCCTTGGGCTTCAACGTGGTTGTTTTATTTTGAAGATTGGCTTGATGTCGGTGAATGGCGGGGTGGTGGGGTCGAGCATTCTGATGAGGATAATGAGCAATGAAAAACGCAATCAGTTACTTTATTCGAAAAATGACCGATTTTGCCGTTAGGCGACGTTCACCAGCGTTGGCGCTAGCTAGGCTTGGTTTTTATTTGGCTATGGCTGCACTAGGCGGAGGTTGGCTGGTTTCAGCAAAACATCAAGGAACCAGTGGTATTTGGGAACTGAGCTATTACGCGTCAAGTACACCCCAGCTAATCTCACTTATCGCGTTTGTTGTTGGCGTCTTGGCTTTTATATCAGGTTTGATTTGGGAGATTGTACGTTACCTCGATGAGAGAAAACTGAACAGTAAAAGAAAGACAATTGTTATCGAACAGCGAGGCCTAGTAGACACCTCAGATACCCCTTTAAGTGAGTATATAAAAGACAAATGCTCTTGGCAGGTTGATTCGCTTGTAATTGACATCCGTGAACGGATTATCGACAACGTGATCACTAGTCCTGAAACTGCATTCACCAAGGTTAGTCATTTGAAGATGAGTCTCGCGGAGAAAACCGCACAATATGCCGCAAGTGATATTTCCATTGCCTATGGTGGTGTATTCCCAGTTCCATTTGCATTTTATACGGGGTACTTACTGGACGACGAGAGCAAAATCACCGTGTATGACTGGGAACGAGATGATGGGGTTTGGAATGACTTGAATGGCTATGACGAAGGAGAGCAATTCGTCATTGAACAGCCCACAGTTAAGAGTAAAGCAGTCGTGCTTGCGTTATCTGTGTCTTATCTTGTTGATAGGCAGGCTGTTGCTTCCGTTTTCAACGGCATGCCAGTTCACTACCTAACACTGCCAACGATTAATCGAAACAACCATTGGTCTAAAGGCAAGCAAGATAGGCTCAGTGGAGATTTCTTGGAGTATTGTAAGACGTTATTGGGGCAAGGTGTAGAGCACATAAATTTGGTGCTTGCCTCACAAAATAGCGTAGCTTTTAGATTTGGGCAGGCTTATGACAAGCGAAATCTACCCAGTGTTTCAGTTTACCAATATGAACGTCACCAACCAATGCGTTATCCCTGGTACGTAAATATTCCCCATGAAGTAGGTGAAGTACCTTCAGTCGTTCAAACCAAATTCAAGCAAGTAGCTTGATGTTTAACCGTTGAAAAGGAGTCAATTATGACTAACAAAAAGCAAAGTTCATCGACATTGGCATCATTGGCTTCGTCTGTTTTGACTGACAGTGGTTCATCAAAAATTCAGAAAACCCTGGCGGGTTCCGTACTGAGTCAAGCTGGTACAACGCATCAAACTGGTTCTGAAATGGAAAGCCTCGCGTCTGCTGTGTTGCAAAGTAACAAGTACAATCAAACGACATTGTCTTTGGCTGCATCGGTGCTTTCTCAATCAAATAAAAAGAGATAACGGTCAAGTATTCTCTAGAGCTGAAGATATTTGTGCTTTTGAAGTTACCATATGAGGAACGATGGTATGAAACATTGGTTTAAGTTTATTGGATGGGCAAAGATTTCCGCTGTAGCGGCATTTGTGTCAACTATTATTGGAGTGGCATTTCAGAAAGGCATGCTGGAGAAAATGGGCTTTGGGAATATGTCAGGTAACTACCAAATTGAAGAAATCATTTCGAGCGCTATTCATGTGTATCTGATGATTGGTAATTCCATCACAGAGCTATCGACTTGGAAAATGCTGCTGACCAATTCATACATAGTTATGTTGTTCTTTGTTATGGGACCGATACTCTGGTTAGCACACAATAAGCACGGTCGGGTAGATCATATTCGTAGTGAAGTAAATAATTATGTTGCCGTAAAGTTAAAACGAGCACGAGCCTCTGGCCCTGTTTTTACTTTAATTAGTACGCTAACCGGAGTTTTTGTCTGGGGCGCTACAGGATTATTTAAATATGTGTTAGTTCTTCTCTTTGCAGTAGCACTATTACCTATCTATATGAGCTATGCATATGGTCAGAAATATGTCAGCGGTCTCACAGAAAGTAGGGTTTGTTCTTCGATGAATGAAGATTCGTTAAAGAAAAATCTTGTTCGTCAGTGTACTCATCTAACTATAAAGGGACATGAAATTACAGGTCGTTTAATTTTGGAACGTCCAGATGGCTATTTCTTCCAAACTGATAGTGCATTTATTTTTATCAACAAGTCTGGAGACCAGTGCCTTTTTTCCGGCTATTTGAATAAAAGTGATATGAAAGGTAAACGAGCAGAGGACCTGAGCTTTAAAAATACTCAGATTCAGTCAGCATGCATTAAAAATTTTAGGGACAAAGTAAAAAACTAATGTTCGAGTGACGATAGAATAAAGTACTAATTAATTAAACGGTCTATGAGATTCATAGACTGTTATTCGATTCTTTTGTCGTTTGGAGCGAGACCTCTTTTCTGAGCACGATTATATTTTCAAATGTTAACTTTCAAAAAACCTAAACCCCTCTCTAGGATCTAGCTTTAACGCTTTGCAATACTGGTAGTACTCAAAAACGTTCAATCTTCTCTGGCAGGTTTCAATTTTATTTACGAATTGATGTGATTGGTCAATAACTTCAGCGAACTGACGAACCGTCAGCCCCTGCTCTTTTCTTGCATTTACGAGCCATTTTATCAAAGCCTCATAACGCGAATCGTTAATATGCGTAATCATACGTGCATTATGAGGCTATTGCTTTAAGTCCCCAATTTAGGGACAATGATGTTGATAAACTGAAAACCGACTTAATATACCAAAATGGTGCTATCTGGCGATTTCCCAATCAGAGGAAGGTTTTTAGTAATAATGATTGAATAAACCCCAGTGAACGAGGGATTAGTGAAATGTTGAAAAGACTCAACTCAGATTTTAGTGTACCACTGGATGGGTGGTCAATTTTTAAACTTGCAAGTGGCGGTGGTGCAGAGCATTACCATATATTCAGTGCTATTAATGGTAAGACTTTTTGGTCTAAAAGAATCGATATTCAAAATGACATACAAGAGTTAAATAATTTTTTTCTTTGGAAAAATGAATCAATAATCGGATTTAAACTAGAAAAATCAAATGAAGGAAAGATAAAAGAACTTCAGGAAGTTGATTTAGGTAGGACACTAGAAAAGATGCACGAGCAATGGTCTAAAGTCGAAAAAATTCTGCTGAAAGATGAATTAGATGCATTAGCCTAAAAAGGGCGAAAAGTTATTGATGACCAATCCTAAATTAAGACAAGAGATCGCAGAGGGACCGGCGCTAGCCAATGAGCCATATACGTTTGATGTCTGCGCTGAAAAGCTGAAAGTAGGCGTTTTAACTTTCAGTTCATCAACGGAGTGCTCATTTAGCTATGACGAGAACTGGACTAGATGTGGGTTCGATATCTCGCCTTACATCAGAGTTGACGGTCCTATCGAAGATCGTGACGTTACCCGCTTTATCCGCAATCTCCTCCCGGAAGGCACTGGATTACGGTGTCTCATCAGTACATTTAATGTATCGCGCTTATCTATTTTAGAAATACTAAATCATGTCCAGGTAGAAAGTGCAGGCATTCTACATTTTGAAGCTCGTGAATCACATTCAGCACCAAGCCGCGAATTGACTAATCAAATGCTATTCGGACGACTAGATACATTCTCTAATGTGGTCATCTGGGATAATTGCTTCCGGTTAAATGTGGCAGGCGTACAGAAGAAGTTAAACATTCATCAGAAGAACGATGGCTCATTTTGGTTGGCCAACAAAGAATTGCCATCCACACATATCATTAAATTTGCAGAAGAAGAACACTCCACAATTATATTGAACGAGCTCTTGTGTATGCGTTTGGCCAAGGCCATAGGCCTTGAAGTAGCCACTGTTGAGTTACTTCGTGTTTTTGATTCTCACGGAAAGGCCAAGCACAGCGCCATTTCAATTGAGAGATTCGATAGAGAGGCATTATCCAATGGCACTGTACACAAACGCCACATTATCGATGCTTGCCAAGCTTTGAACTTACCGCCTGAACATAAATACGAACAAATTTTTGGTCGCCACCCAGATGTAGCCCATTGCCGTGATGGTGCGAGATTGAAGGCACTTTTTGCTTTCGCACGTCAGCAAAATTTCTCTCATCAAAATGTAATGCAGATGCTTTCCTGGGTTGTTTTTAATCTCATAGTCGGAAACAGTGATGCTCACGGAAAGAACATCAGTTTTTTCATAGATACAACCGGCATTAGTCTGGCCCCATTCTACGATATTGTATCGATTGTCTTTGAAGCCAGACGAATCAAGAACCTAGATACAGATTTAGCCATGGCAATTGGTGATGAGTTTGATTCGGGCAGTATTACTGCATTTCATCTACTCTCATTTGCTGAAGAAGTGGAAGTAACCCCAACACAACTACTAACAGTTGTTGAGCAGGTTGCCCTCGACTGCAAACGTTTCGCAACGCCTGTGCTTTGTACAGATGAATTAATGTCAAAAGCTGAATTGGAAGCCTTGGGTCAATTAATACAACTGATTAATCAACGAGCGGACCATTTTCTTCGTCAAACATCCCTGTTTGACGAGGTACAAAAAGCACTTTTATGAATTCATTCAAAAAGTTGTTTCTATTTAATAGAGGAATAGTTAATGGCAGATACGCAGAATCCTTGTGCTGATATGTGCAAAAACTTGTTGGATAACCCTATCGCAGGCTGTGTTGTCGCGACAAATGGCTCTGTGAGTTATTTTTATGGTATTGACGGTGTTGTTACAGCTAACGCGGAAGACGCTGCCGATATCATTAAGCTCATAGCCCAACTCATAAAGCGGCAAGAAGAACGAAGTTTTTAGCAGTAATTAAGTATTGAGTGACCACTAACGAAGCTTTGAATTAACCAGCTTTACGTAGAATGCAGACTAATCAATTTGGAAAGTTCGATGAACAAATATAAAGAAGATGAATATAAAAACGAGTTTGCGAAGCAAAATTCGATTGGTGACTTGTCTCCCTGTAATTCGCCTAAAGGAAGCGGTGTTGAAGAACAAAAGCAATTAAAGTTTGCCTTAGTGAAACGGACAAAAAGAACTTCACTCAATCACAAGAACCAGCTTGCCGTGGAGTTCAAGAGTTTAGCAAAAGAAATGGACAAAACACGTAACGCAGATGATAAGTAAGTTCAACATATGAGCGAAGCTAAGGAATCGAGACTATGAAATTAGAGGGTAATCATAAGAAGTCTGCTTACAACTGGAAATGCATGCTTACATCGGAAATATGTGGATGTTTTTACTGTCTCAACACGTTTTCCGCTAACGCGATAGAAGAGTGGTGTGGTAACACTGCTACTGCTGATGAACCTGATTATTGTAAATGCTGTAATGAGCAAATAAGGCATGATGGTGAAGCATTAGCACTTTTGAAATTTGTTGCAAAAGGCGAGCAAACCATCACCCATAACCCTTTATCGTTTGAAGATGTAGAATTTTTTGTTAGAAATTTAAAGCTAGAGTGCTTTAGGATGATGGCGAAATCTCTCAACTAATACTATACGGGCTAACGCAGATATTATGGCTAAATCATTAAATTATCTTCGAAAGAATATTAAGCAAGAAGTAAAATTGGCCGCCAGAGCTGAAGCTGTTGATATTGTCGCTAAGATGAGCTTGGCAGAAGCAAGAAAAGCGCGTGGTCTTAATCAAGCTGCTTTAACGAAGCGGTTGAAAATAGCTCAGTCAGATATTTTACAAATTGAATCTAGCCCAGATCTGTTATTAAGCACGCTGGAAAAATATGTTGAGGCACTTGGTGGTAAATTAGAGTTACACGCTAAGTTCCCTGACGGTCAGGATGTAGAGATTAAATTGTACAGCTGAATAGAATTTAGGGATGATGCGAATAAGTCCCCAATGTGAGATCATAGCAGTACAGTAAATTACAGCCATTAACGTCTATGAGTCACCAGTTAACCTTTGCCGACAGCGAGTTTTCCAGCAAACGCCGCCAGACCCGTAAAGAGATTTTCCTATCCCGGATGGACAACTTGTTGCCGTGGACTCAACTGCTGGAAGTAATTGAACCCTTTTATCCTAAAGCGGGCAATGGTCGCCGTCCGTATGCGCTTGAGACCATGTTTCGCATTCATTGTATGCAGCAATGGTATAGCCTTGGTGATGAAGCCATGGAAGATGCGCTGTACGAGATTGCCTCAATGCGCCAGTTCGCACAACTGTCACTGGATAAAGCTATTCCTGACCGCACCACCATTATGAACTTCCGGCACTTGCTGGAAAAACACAAGCTGACTCGCAAATTATTCAAAACGGTCAATCAATGGCTGACGGACAGCGGTGTGATGATGACGCAGGGCACACTGGTGGATGCCACGATTATTGAAGCGCCCAGCTCCACTAAAAATAAAAAGAATGAACGTGACCCGGATATGCATCAGACCAAGAAGGGTAATGAGTGGCACTTCGGCATGAAAGCCCATATTGGTGTGGATGCCAAGAGTGGCCTGACCCATACGCTGGTGACTACCGCCGCCAACGAACATGACCTGAATCAGTTGAAAAACCTGTTGCACGGCGACGAGGAATTCATCTCTGGCGATGCCGGATATCAAGGCGCAGAGAAGCGGGAAGAGCTTCAAGGTACGGATGTGGAATGGCTGATTGCCGAGCGTCCCGGAAAAGTCCGTGCACTGAAGAGGCATCCCCGCAAGAACAAAACAGCCATCAATATCGAATACCTGAAAGCCAGTATCCGAGCAAAAGTAGAACACCCGTTTCGCATCATCAAATGCCAATTTGGTTTTATCAAAGCTCGTTACAAGGGACTGGTGAAAAACGACAGTCAATTGGCTATGTTATTCACTCTGGCGAACGTGTTTAAAGTTGACCAGATGTTGCGACGACAGCCTAAATCTGTCTGAAATCCGGGAATGGCCCGGATTAGGGGCGAAATCCGGCCTAAAACGGCAGTATATTGGCCGAAATAGGAAATTTGGCGTTCAAAAGTGAAGCTGGCAGTAGAAAGTCTCGATCCGGACCTAAATTGCAGGGCTTATTCGCAGTTTCCTTAGCTAAACGTGCCTTTAAACTTCGCTGTGTTCGGTAATCCTAATGCAAAATGTTCTTCGTTTTTTGCCTGCTTATAAACAAAATGCAATGCGTGTTTGTTTTTTGGGCCCCGTCTAATAATAAACTACTTCAACTGTAATCAGGTAGCTAAGTTCATTATCCTAATACAGCTCGGCATAAATTATGCTTCATATCAAACGAAGATGTGTAAGTAAAAAGTTTTCCTTAATTCACTCTAATTTTTGCACTCTGTTGATGCGTTTTTAAAGTGTTTTAGATTTTGATGGTGCAATGCTTTGAATGAGTGGCACACTAAAGGCCTTAGATTTGTATGCAATTATTAAGAACATTTAAATCATTTGATTTTGGAGAAGCTACGTTCCGCTATTATGGCACATACGGGCCCGTGAATGGTCTTGTAATTCAACTCGTTCAATTATTTGAAGGTGATTGTATAGTAAGAATAGATGATTGCGATTATACTTTGAAACGAGGCGAAACATCGCTAGTCGTAGCTAAACAAAAACTTGAATACATTTATCCTGCGGATACAAGTCACAGAGTACGTTGGTGCAACGTTAAGTTAGAAGAACAATCACAATTATCCTCAGTTATATCATCACTGTATACAATACTAACTACTGAAAAATTAGATTTCATTTTTCAGTCCGCGTTAGAAGTTGAGTACAACAATACAGAAAACTCAGCGATTTTACGTGACTCTTACGGTCAAACTTTGTTCAATGAGTTTATTAATAAGATAGAAGAGGAAGAATTTGAATCACCGTTCCCTTTGCCAGTGAGAGAATGCCTTAAATATATAAATAAAAACCTAGTTTCGGATATTTCAGCTAAATCGGTTAGCGAAGATTTAAAGTATTCGTATTCGTTCATGAATAATATTTTCAAGAAAAATATAGGTTTAAGTATCGCCAAGTACATCTGGACCGAAAGAGTCAACAAGGCTTATCAACTTCTGAAAGAAGAAGATTATACGATATTAGAAATATCTGAAATTTGTGGTTTCAAAAACCAACAGCACTTTTCTAGAGCTATAAAAGATAAATTCAAAAGCACTCCGTCTGAGATTAAGGGATTGACACGTGGATATCGTTATACACGAAACTATAAAGAAGAGACTGTAAGAGCTTCTGTGTAAGTGGCTGTTTATCTGAATAAGTGTAATTACCAAGGGATACTGACGGTATAAGTTGAATAAGTTGTACAACTAAGGAACCTTCATTTCATTCAGTTCTTTTTTAACATCTAAAAACGTAAGTTGGGCTACTCTGATACTGAAGATACTAAGCTCTCTAACTCCCTCTGTATTATTTGAACCGAATCGACCATCCACACTAATGCTGATATTTTTCCCCTTATCCTCGAATGTCCACTGCTGAACATTAGTCAGTCGAAGACACTCATGCTGGTTAAGGTCCCATCTTTTAGCGTTTCACCGTTATTGTCACGCATCAATTGATACTACAATCATTAGGAAAAGTCAGGCTATTCTATGACGGGAATTATTAGCGTTCTGTTGCGCAAACTTGGAATAGGGCACTTCTGAGTTACGAAGTGCCCTCTGTGAAGGTTCTGGACATAACTTTGTCAGTGAATTTGATAAATTAGACTAAGACGAATAACTTTAGGTATCGCAAAAACAGATTAGATCTTGCGCTAGCCTTACCTGTTAAAGTGCTAGATGCGAAAATCTAATATTGATACATTGCCAAGGTTGTAAATGAATGGATGCAGTTCGGCGCGATATCGATGATGCGCCGAATTTTCCGAGCTAGTTGGATTGATTTAATTTCTTTAATGCAACCTTAGCCACCGTGGCAAAATAGTTTGCTCCGGTAACGAGTAACTCGTCATTGAAATCATAATGAGCGCTGTGTAGAGGTGTACCGCCCTTGCCTTTTTGATGACCATTACCAAAAAAGACAAAGTTGCCTGGTACTTTTTGTAGAAAAGCGCCAAAGTCTTCTGAAATCATCATAGGTTGAATATTGTCTTCAACATTATCTCTTCCTACAACTTGTACTGCCGACTCTACCGCTAAGCTGACGTATTCCTCCGTGTTCACTGTTGGAGAAAATTCGTGAGTGTAGGTAACGGTTCCATTAGCGTTGTGCGCCTCACATATCCCTTTAACAAGACTACGCATACGCTCCTCAAGCTGTGCTTGAATCGCTTTGGAATAACTACGAGTGTCACCTTTAATTACTACTTTTCCAGGAATAGCGTTACGCAATCCATCAGTTAAGATCTCTGTACAGGAAACCACTGCCGGTTCGCTTGGGTCTACGTTCCGCGACACGATAGTTTGCAGCGCTAAAATAATGTTTGCCGCTATCACCATCGGGTCATTGCCCATGTGTGGCCGCGCAGCATGAGTACCACTACCTTTAATGGTTATTTCAAAGTTATCCTCGCTAGCCATGATACCTCCAGAGCGAGTAGCGATAGTCCCTAACGGCATTCCCGGCATATTATGACCACCAAAAATTGCGTCTACTGGGAAACGCTCAAACAGGCCATCAGCCATCATTGCTTTCGCACCACGACCATGTTCTTCCGCCGGCTGAAATATGAAGCGCACAGTTCCATCAAAATCAGGATTATCGGTAAGCAATCTTGCTGCACCAAGCACCATCGCCATATGACCATCGTGGCCACACGCATGCATCTTCCCCTGATGTTGAGAAGTATAGTGGCGCTCATTGGATGCCTCACAAATGTTTAAGGCGTCCATATCAGCACGAATAGCAACGATTTTATGGCTGGATCCCCGACCGATACTGGCAACTAATCCTGTGCCTCCTATACCTGTGGTTACCTCTAGACCCATCTTTGATAGAATTTGGCTAACAAACTCAGCAGTCTGATATTCTTCAAAACCGGTCTCGGGATGCTGATGTAAATGGTGACGCCAGCTCATTAACTGGTTTTTAAACGATTCAATTGATGACATTTGTATTCCTTATTGTTTAGCAATGATTTCTTCTGCCGTAATACCTGTTAATTCTTTGAATAAATCTGGTGCAGTGGCACCTTCGGTATTAACGATTAAAACTTTCGAGTTCACGTTGAGACCCAACGCATTGAACTGATTCAGTTTTGCCAGCTTGGTCAGTAGTGCCAGACCTGCCACCCCAGATTCACCGCCAACAATTTGTGCGTCCCCATATTTACCATGAGCAAGATGCACCATGCTGTCGATCGCATCCTGATCTTCAATCAAAGTAAAATAATCCACACTCGGTTGTAGAAAGTCCCAGGCGATTTGTGAAGTTTCACCACAAGCGAGTCCTGCCATTATGGAATCTACCGCTCCTGTTGTTGATGACGGTTTACCCTGAATAGCACTCTGGTACAAACAGTCTGCCTGGCTTGGTTCGACCACAATAAATGTTGGACGCTCAGCTCCGTATTGTTCCCAGAAAGAACTAAACACACCTGCCGCTAAACCTCCGACTCCACCCTGAAGAATGATATGGGTCGGTTTCTGCTCTCGCGCTTCGAGTTGTTCAGCCGTTTCCGCAGCCATCACACCATAACCTTGCATAACATCTCGAGGAATTTCCGTGTATCCTTCATAAGAAGTATCTGAGACGACAATCCAGCCATTTTCTTTCGCAATGCGGTCGGCTTCTTCTACCGATTCATCATAGTTTCCAGTGATACGAACCATGGTTGCGCCATACTCAGCAATAGCGTTTTCCCTTTCTTGGCTGACTTGTGCATGAATCACAATGGTGCAAGGACAACCACTTGATTGTGCCGCTGCGGCTAATGCGCGTCCGTGGTTACCGTCAGTCGCACTGACCACTGCAAAGTCTGCAAGTTGCTCTCGGTATTCGCCCAGTAGAATTTTTTCCGCGTCGAATGAAGGGAAGTGTTTAAGGATTAAATTTATTAATGCATTGGGAGCACCTAACGCTTTAAAACTTCCGAGTTTGGAGCGTTTGGATTCATCTTTTATCCAAAGCGTTTCAATGCCTAAAGCATGGGCGGTTCCCGTCATCGACCAGAGTGGCGTAGCGTTGGCATTGAGTAAAGGCCAGTTGGAAAGCCATTGCTTACTTTTCTGAGCCGTTTCTCTGTTTAGCACTCCCGCCAGTTCGACAGGATAAGGGGCATGTGTTGCATTTGGATTTTTAAATAACATAGTAACTTCTCTCAAAACGAATTATTGCTGGGCAGGACTCAGTAACGCAGCCACTGTAGCTAGTAGCACCTTTGCGCCCCGGACCAAATCTTCAGCTTCGGTAAACTCTTTAGGGTTGTGGCTAATGCCATCTTTACTTGGTACAAAAATCATTGCTGATGGCGCAATGCGGGCTATCATTTGTGCGTCGTGACCAGCGCCTGACGTCATTCGGCAATGCGGGATATTGAGTGCATTGGCAGCTTGCTCGATAGCATTAACCAGATTTTCGTCAAAGATAACAGGATCAAATCTCGCCAATACGTCCGTTTCTATCGTGACACCTTCCTCTTGACTCAGTACTTCTAGGTACTCGGTTAACGCCTTTTCTGAGGCGTACAAGGTCGAATTATCAGGGTTACGCAAATCAACTGTGAACTCGGCGGCTCTGGGGATGACATTAATCGCGTTCGGCTCAAATTTAATACTCCCCACCGTCGCTAAAGTGCCAGACTTACTTCGAGTTACGTCACGTAAAAACGTCATAACAGATGCTGCTGCGTAGCCTGCATCACGACGCATCGACATCGGTGTCGTTCCTGCGTGGTTGGCTTTACCTTTAATATGAATTTTTTGCCATGAAATCCCCTGTAGGTTGGCAACAGCACCAATTTTAATGCCTTCTTTATCTAATACTGGGCTTTGTTCGATATGTAACTCAAGGTACTGACTCGGAATTAGAGTGCCTAACGGCATATCGCCATCGTAACCAATACGTTTCAGTTCATCCCCCAAACGCGTGCCATCGGTACCGACACTATTTAAAACTTGTTCCGCGCTTAAACCCCCTGCATGAGCAAGAGATCCCATCATATCTGGCTGATACCGAACACCTTCCTCGTTGGTGAATGCCGCGACGATGATTGGACGAGAAGGGACAATCTTTTCATCACGAAATGCCTTAGTCACTGCTAACCCAGCTAATACGCCATAGCAACCGTCCAAAGCACCAGCATTGAACACACTATCAATGTGGGATCCAATCATTAAAGCATTGTGTTTTGTGTTGCCTGATTGATCTGGCAGTATGCCAAAGATATTGCCGATCTCATCAACATGAACCACCAAATCCAGTGCCTTCATCCATGAGACGACTTGGTCTCGACCTAGTTTTTCCGTATCCGTTAAGGCAATACGTGAACGGCCTCCATTTACGCTGTCTAAGCCAATATTTCCTAAGGTTTCGATATGCTCAAGCAATGTGTTTGCATCTAATGTAAGTGCTGTCATATAAGCAATCCTATGTTGCCGGGCGAATAGTAAATTTTGATATGACTAGTATAGTGATGCGTAATTGTATAAATTCTCTAAATGAACCCTTCCAGCGCAAATTTATTGCATTCTTTAACCATTAAATTGAAAAAAGTTATGATTGAAGTTGATGAATTTGATTTAAAGATATTGCGAGCCATCCAAAAGGACGCTCGGGTTGCCCAAAGTGAATTGGGTGAAGAGGTGAATTTATCTACCGCCGCAGTGAACCGACGCTTAAAGAAACTTAAGGCTAACGGCGTGATCAAACAATACACAGCATTGCTTGATCAAGAAGCCTTAGGGTTTGGTTTAACCATCATTTCAAACATTGAAATGGAATCAGAACAAATCCACGAACTGGATGCGACACGACGTGATTTTGAAATTTGTCCGTACGTACAACAATGTTATTACGTCACTGGAGAGTGGGATTTTGTGTTGATTTTTGCAGTAAAAAGCATGGATCAATACAACGAATTGACCCGAGAATTATTTTTCCAAAAGCCTAATGTCAAACGTTTTAAAACCCTAGTTGCTATGTCAAAATCAAAAGTTGGCGTTGGATTGGCGCTTTAATTATTAAAAAATGGCAGAAAAAGTAATTCTGCTGCCATTTTCATAAATTTAACAGTTTATTGTTTAGAATTTACATGGTTGATATTCTGTAAACGTTACCATCTATGTCTTCTAAAACGCTTTGATACCATCCGTAATAGGTGTTGAATGGTGACTTTAGGAGTACTGCCCCATTAGCAACCGATTTTTCAGTTAATTCGTCAACCTCTTGAATATTCTTTGCTTCAAATGTAATTACGTGGTGGGTTTCCTTTACTTCATTTACTGGTTTCGGGATATCTAACAAATCGTAAGCATCAAAACTACTAAATCCTAACTTCGATACACCAGTATCAAAACCTATGAAATAATTTGATCTACTTTCCTCTATTTCTTTCAACCCAAAAATATCGCAATAAAATTTACTAAGGAGTTCGATATCTTTCGAAAATATATTTAAATAAGACAAGGAGTTCATT
>CEVI01077170.1_pt1 | contig 44807 bp, 64 predicted proteins | sample 531471 | NCBI WGS metagenome assembly CEVI01 (sample SAMEA2623513, study PRJEB7988) | marine metagenome | isolation source: saline water (ENVO:00002010), including
TTGCCCGACTCTAACTTATCTAAGCAGTAACGCAAGCCATGATTCCACACAAATCGAGCATGACCGCAAAGCACAGCAAGCCTAGCCGCTTGGGTGGCGGTAGGTTCTAGTCGAAACTTGTATGCTTTACGTATAATCATACTGTTATTCTATACAGTTATTAAGAGTTATCAAGGTGCTATCGCACCTTTGGCTATTCCCCTCCCTGCTCCTTCGCAGGGAGTACCCTAGCCATTTAGGATGGAAGATATACAGATAGGTCGCCTGAAGCGTAATGCTCAAGACTTTCTATGCACCAAAGAGTTAGGCAAGCAGTGGCTTACAGATGCAGAAAGCATCAGCTTTGATGGCAACGGCATTGCTTACATCCCTAAAATTACCTGCAAAGCATGCCTTGAAAGGGCAAAGAAAATAGCAGCAAAAAGTGGAAAGGCATAATCCAATTTGATAGTGACATTGTTGCTAAATTCAGCGATCATAAGGACAGCAAAAGCACCTGCTACATACATGAATTCTTATAAGGAGTAATATATTTTGGATAAACTTAAAGGCTCACGCAGCGGATTAGTAACCGCCGCCAGCCTAGTCATTGTATTAACTGGTATTAACTTAGCCCAGAGCATCATTGTGCCGCTACTTCTTGCGCTTTTTGTAGCAATCCTAAGCTACCCTATAGTTACAGCGTTAGAGCGCCTGAGATTGCCACAATCCGCATCCGTTTTTACCGCTGTCGCTATCATACTGTTCGCGGGAACAGTGCTAGGTCAGTTTATTAATGCATCTATTAAAAGCTTTACCGCTAAGATGCCTGAATACAAGCTTCAACTTGTAGAGCACCTTGAAAAAGTTCCATTTTTAAGTGAAGTGGAGATCCTCGACAAGTCACTCTCTCAAACGCTAACATCAATGAACCCTGAGCAAGCTATGAGTATCGGCGTAAACTTACTCTCAAATGCCAGCAACATTGTTAGCAATACATTTCTTATTTTATTAGCAGCAATCTTTGTCCTTCTTGAAGCCAAAGTATTTAAAGAAAAAATACATACTATCACGGCTGTAAAGGGGGAGATATCTGACAAAGTAGACAACTTTATTGAGTCAGTAAAAGGCTACATGCTTATCAAAACAGGCGTTAGTTTACTGACAGGAGCGGTCATAAGCTTAGCGCTTTGGGTTATTGGCGTAGAACACTTTTTCTTATGGGGCTTACTCGCCTTCTTGCTCAACTATATCCCCACTATCGGGAGCATTCTAGCTGCCATTCCTGCCGTATGTCTTGCATTTGTACAGATGGGGTCAGGCACTGCATTAATTGTCGCTGGCGTCTTTGTAGCGGTTAACCTCATTATCGGCAATGTTATTGAGCCTAAATTCATGGGTCAGGGTCTTGGCCTTTCAACCACTGCGGTGCTGCTGTCCCTTATTTTTTGGGGATTCATATTAGGTAGCGTAGGAATGTTGCTCAGCATACCTTTAACAATGGTTCTTAAGATTGCTAGTGAAAATAGTATCCACTGGAACTGGCTCTCAGTGATGTTAAGCGACAGGAATATTTAGTGTTGACATATTCCTATTGATATGTTATTATACAGCCTCTCAAATAAAGGGGCTGTATTGACAATACATACAGCACACCAGAATACTTAAAGAGGACTTGCTATGTCACTTTCTTGCACTGTTACTGCTAAATTGGAAAAGACTGATGTTACATTCAACGTAGAGTTCAACACTTGTAATGAAAGCACGCAGTTCTTCACGTCGAAAGATCCTAACTACACGCTAGAACAAGAGATAGAGAACGGGGAAGTTAAGCAAAAAATCCAAGTTCATTTAGAGGACGGGGATGATACTAGCGATATCGAATACGCCAAAAAGTTTTGCTACGACATGATCAAAACCCAGCTTGAGATGCTTGTTCTCAATATTAACGATCAAATTCAAGACATAAAACCTAAGAAAAACACTCGTTCTGCGCCCAACTCGATTGACGAGACAAAGCCATGGTCTTACCAAGTTGACGGTAACGTAGTAGACATCAAGCCGCCTTGCGGACTCATGCTTCGCCTGATATACAATCCTAGCAATACGCACATCAAAACATTGATCATGCCTTTTGATGCCATATCACCAAATGAAATGAACTCTAACATCAATGAGTGCAATCTCTTTGCTGACCTTAATATGAACACATTGCAACTTGAGATAGATAACGACAATGACAATCGCGCTTATCTTACACTCCACGAAGAGGATGGTATTCGTCTTGACATTCAAGTAACAGAGGAAGGTATTATTGCCGACATTTGGGCTTTCATTGATGACGAAGACCCTGAGCTTTTGCTTACTGGTGGTGGTATACCTGAAGACTTTGACGAACTAGAAATGGAGTAATCGAGAACATGAACAGAGCAAAACTAATTAGCCAGCTTAGGTCACTTTTAGGACAAGCAGAAGATCCCCACGCACTTTTCGCTGAAGGCGCTGTAGGTCAATATGACAATGAGTATAGCTTTGACCTAAAAGGGCACTCTCGTTCTCGCCTTATTAGTGAACTACGTTATGCCATTGGCCTTGCTGAAAACCCTAAAAGTGAGTTTGCTGAGTTTGAGCTACTAGACGCTGGATTTTGCTTGGAATTCTGAGGCTAACCCTTGACTGATCTAACGCAGCTTTTGACTTTTGCCATTTGGATTGTACTTATACTCTTAAGTATAGACAACCTTTTTGGCAGCAACTCTATTATCAAGCGCCTTATAGTGCCTGAACAATATTCCTTTTTTCGGAACGCACTGTATATTCTTACGCTACTATTTTCCCTACCCTTCGCAATAGGCATATTGAGCAACTAAAGGGGCTTGATACTCCCCTTTCTGAACGCTTTTGTTTTCTGTTATAATAATCCCAACCTATTACGGGGTATCTATTATGAAAATGAAAAGCTCTATCTGTCCTCTCCCATGTGACACTTCCGCTGACCTTGCAACTCCGACGCTTCCACCCGCGCTAAAAATCAAACTTAAACAAAAAAAACGAAGTGGCAGCACCCTCAAGCTAATAAAGTCCTCAAAAGCAGGCATTATAAGCAATACCATTCTTTTTCTTCTGAGGAGCGCTCTAAGCACTCAAAAAACGCGAATTAGGCGCATATCAACATCTGTAATCACCATAAACAAAGACTGCGAAAAGAAAAGTGTTGTCAGCAATGTACACATCAGCCCAGATGAACTTAAGTGCATTACCGACAGACTCAACGCCATGAAAAAAACAAACTATGTATTCAGCACAGAAGTGAGCGATAAAAAAGGACGTTTAATAGCTATCGTAAATAACACGATTTCTTTCAAATCTTGTATTGACAATTAGATTAAATGTGTTATTATATAATCCTCAAACGAAGCAATTAAAGGTACTATATAATGTCAGAACAAACAGTGAAACGTGGTGATGAATTGGCTTTTTTAACTGTACGATTGCCTGCTCTGCGCTCACTCTCATATCATCCAGAATTGACTGCTCATGTTGAAATAGTACGAGGCGGGATCGTAGCTAAAAAAGCTGGCCCTCAACAAGTCACAGTCGACCTCAATAGTGATGGCATAGGTAGTGACTTAAGAACCTTCTTGCAAAGTGATGTCAACCGACTCAAAGAGCCTAGCGCGTGCTCGAATCCATTTAATGATTTCAGCTACACCCACGGGCAAACGATTTTTACAGCCGACAAAACTGACGAAGAAATTCAAGCTGAAGCTGACAAATGGGTCAACAAGGTACTAGAGTGCTATAATAAGGAAGTGAAATTGATGAGCGAAAACCTTGCCATACTAACCGCATCAGCGCGTTAGCAAAGGACATTTCTATACAAAAAGAGAGGAGGTAAGCCTCCTCTCTACAAGTAACATAAATTATCGTTTACTCTTTCGACGTCGCAACGCCACCAAACCTATCGCGCTCAAACCCAAAACACCGAACGTAGAAGGTTCTGAGACAGAAACCGCATTTACATTGAACATTTTATCTATCTGAGTACCATCTCGTAAGTCGCTATACAGGTTAACCTCATCTATCACACCGTCCCATGCATACTTGAGATCCTTACGTCCAGCACCAACGCGGAAAAAGTCATCTGTTATATGACGATAATCAGCCACACCCACCAGCACAGAATCAATATACAGTGATGCATCACCTGTTATTTCATCATTGGTTAAAACAAAATGATGGAACTTACCATCTCGGACAAGCGAGTTTATCGCATCACCATAAAAAATGTTTGTTGCGCTATCCCACGCATTAAACGCTGCACCTGTCTCATCATATCCTTCGTTTAACCATAGGTTCGTACCACTACCCTCTCGCGTCGAGTCACCTAACGAAAATAGCATATCTCCACTGTCTGTTTGCTGCCCCAGCTTCGCCCAAACCTCAACCGTCTTCACGTTAGAAAAATCAATAACACTGTCGATATAAGACTCACCATCAAAAAGGTATGCGCCATTTTCATTACCGAAGCGATCTTCCGTTAACACCGCACCATTGATAACGCCTGCTTTGTTTGTTACAGCGTCTACCGCATCCCCCATGTAGTCATAAGAGTGCAGCAGGCCAGCGTTGGCAGTCATAGACAATCCCACCATCAAACCCGCAAAAAGTATCTTTAGTTTCATAATATATATACCTAGTATTAATATGCTGCTTATTTAATCACAAAGCCACTCAAAATAAAATACAATTAATTTAAATAATTGTATTGACATTTGATTCTGATGTGTTATTATAGACTCATACTCAATAAGGGGAATATACAATGAACAAGTTACCACGCTCACTTAAGCAATTCAGCAAAGACCACAAAGAAGAAATGTCACGTAGCGACAAGTTCTCTATCGACCCGCGCCTTATCAAAGCGCGAGCGGATTTCAATGTTCGTGAAATCGAACAAATGAGCAAAGAAGAACGCGCAGCTTATGATGAATACATCGATCAGCTTGCACAAGCATACCGCGATGGTCGCTATGTACCACCAATTGTTATCAAAGTAGTTGATGGCACACCTACACCTGTAGATGGTCACACTCGACACAAAGGTATGATGCGTGCAATTGAAGTGTATGGCGCAGAGCTATCACGCGTTACTGTTGAAGAATTTAAAGGTGATGATGCAGAAGAAGTCGCACTTATTGCAACGTCACAGAACAACCGTAAACTTAAGCCACTTGAATTGGCGAAAGTGTATGTTCGATTAGAGCGCTACGGCAAAACGGATAAAGAAATTGCCACTACGGTTGGCGTAACGGCTGCACGAGTTGCACAGGTTAAGGCTTACTACTCTATGCCTAGTGAGCTTAAAGCGCTTGTTTTTGTAGACAAGATTTCTGTTGAAGCAGCAATGGATCTTTACAACAAGTACGGCACTAAAGCGATTGAGTACGCCAACTCAATGATCAACAAAAACAAAGAAAAAGGCGGCAAAAAAGTCACTGTTAAAAATACGACGCCTAAGCTTAGCCGCAAAGAGTCACGTTCGTTAAATACCGCGACGTCAGAACTGTATAGCCGCATCAAAGATATCGAAGTAGCGGAAGATGCAGAGACTGTAAGCGTATCATTAACACCAGAGCTACTAGCGCAACTAAAAGAAATTGGCGCACGAGCTTACGAAGTTGAAAACTTCGACCCTGAAGCTGATTTGGAAAGCAACAACGAACAAACCAGCGAACAATAATACCCACCAGCCCGACTCATTTGAGTCGGGCTTTTCTTTGTCCTTAAATACTTCACCTCACCTTCCCTACCAGCGTCATCACCGTTTTATTTTTATAATTACCGCATTTTGTGTTGACAACAGCTATTGTTTATGTTATTATACTGACATTGAAACAGAGGGGAATAATCATGGCAAAGCCAAGTGTAGCCGCGTACTTACGCAAAATGAACAACCAGCAAGTTATCAAACGCGTATCGGGTGTTCGCACGGTTGATGACATTGACCAGATGCGAGAAGACCTTAAAAAACTACTTGCTGATAACAATATCCCCGAAGAGCAACTTGCAGAAGATGATGTAAAGTTCTTCATCAAAGAGGGCGTAAACTTCTGGATGAAGCCCAAGCTTCATAAAGAACAAAAAGGAACATTGGTAGTTCGAAGCAAAGATTACCTGTTCATCCCTGAGGGCAAGACTGAAAGCGAAGCCATCTACGGGGATAAGAAAGGGTTCACCTACTACCCTGACGAGATTAAGGTTGAAAAGGTACTTAACCCAAATCCCAGAATTGGCGGCTTAGTCTCATTCGAACTCGCCTAATCCACCAGCTACACCTAATTTTATATTACCCACCAGCATCATGCTGGTGGGATAGAAAGAACAACGCATAAAGGAATATAATCATGTGTCAGAAAACGATTATGATTGACGGGTGGACGATTGCAGCCAAAGCTAGTGCGACCACTCTCACCCTATCTGTAACCAATAAGGACAAAACCCCTGTCGTTGACACTGAACAGGACACTGGGAGTGAAGATGAGTTGGGATATCGCCTTACATCAAAAGGCATCGAACACCTCTACGATGAGCAGGGCGAAGCCAATGCAGCGCAGGCATCAGAGTCGGTAGGACTAAAAAACTGGACTATTGATATTGTTAACGATGAGGACAACCATTTAAACATTTACGTTAAGCACAAAACATCAGAACAGGTTGAGCATCAAGCATTGACCAACGGCACTGAACACTCGCCATCTTGCGACATTGAAATTAGTGCCTCATAAGTCCTTTTTGTGTTGACATAGTGCCCTATTTATGATATTATAAATCATAGTTTGAAAAGGGGTATTTATTATGGACACTCAAGTTTTAGCATCATCAATTGAAGCGGCAGGCATGGTCATTGCCGCTTTAGTTACAGTCCTAGGACTTCTTGTTACATCACGCGTCGTTCTTTCTCGCAGAGTATTACGTCAAAAGCTCATAGAAGCTTATCAAGACCTGCGCGTTCTACAGGAAGTGGAGCGTGTTCATATCGAGATAGAGATCGGAAGAACTGGCGTGTCCAACCAAAGAAAAGTACGCGATATCGTAGCTGATGAAAAGCAACTACGCGTTTCAGGGAATAACAGCCCTGCACAGGTAGAACGTAAAATTGAGCGTCTAATGAGCGCTGGCGATTAAAGGGAGCATCAAAATGAAAGAAATCAACGAAAAAAAGATTTGTAATCTAGCACCACTCATCGCCACCATCTTCCGCAGCCTGTGCGAACGTAATCTAAGCGAATACGACAACGTGAGCGACCTCAAAGAAAATGTAGCGAAAGAGTTGGGTTTTGCATTCAAGGTTATACCGACCCTACTTTGGGACATGAATCGACATAGCCTTTTGCTAGACCTTACTGACGACTTATCTGCCGTAAACAAAGCTTTCAAGCCCTATGTTGAAGAAGCGGACAACTACACAAAGCACAATACACGACTCTCGCTATTTGAGAGTGTGAATATCGCAGCTAATTACATGGTGTTAAGCTTTTTGGCTGACTACTACCCTAACCTACTCAATACGCTTAACGACCCTTCAGAATTTGATACAAGCGGTTCAGCGACACTTAAAGAGTGGGCGATAGAGCGGATGGCGTTTGCTATTGCTGACCGACCTCGCGACTTACTCTCTAATGAAGCACCCGTCAAAGGCAAGCTTGTCATCAACAAGTACGAAGCGACATTTGACGATATTCGAGACTGTCTAACAGATGGAGCGTTTAACAGGATTGTTGAAGAAAGCCAGTATCAGGACACTGGCGGTGGATGGCGAAGCACGTATAGGACACTCAATGGCCTTGTTGGTCAGTACATTGATGCGCAGGGCAAAAAACCGATTAAAAGCGAACACCCATACCCATTAATTGAGGTATTACCTTGTGACGCCTAAGCATATTTACACAATTAACCTTGTGTGCATTTTGCTGGTGGCGTTACTGGTCATGGCGTCACTTGGCAAGTCGCCCATCATCCCTTATTCTGAGTGGTTAGCGTTACTTATAAGCGCTGGACTTCTTACCTTTCATATAAAGGGGTTTCTAAGCGCAGGAAAATCAAACAACCGAAATTAATATACCTGTTATTTAATAATAGGCGGTATATTGTATTGACTTACTGGCTTATTTTTGTTATCATAAAATCAACAAATACAGCATCAAAAAGGCGTAGATATGAGCAACACTTCCAGTTCTGCATTACTTGGTAACGACCCCCTACCGCTCAACGGATTACTTGCGGATAGCATTATTGTACAAGACTATCCTGAGAAATATGTAAGTCCTCCACGGGGAAAGCCTCGCGTGCATCATGATAGCTATCTCGAAGCGAAATCGCAGGGGTTTTTGTACGGTCTTCGAACAGACAATGGCTCTAACAACTGGACCCGACTTGTTTTGGTTAAGCCTAGTGAAGACGTGCTGAAAATTTGGGAGCAAAAGATTGGGCGAGAAATTGAGGCCATTACCTTTGATGAGTTCGGCAAGGACAGTGGCGTACATGCTGTGCGAGCCACCTACATGGAGGGCATAGGACGAATCACACTTGGTTTCGTTGCCTCCACCAGCATTGAAGATCTGAAAAAAGCAGCATGGTCAAAAAACCTTGGCGACATGGCTTAAGCTCGGCGACATCCTCTGCTGGTGGGTAGAGGATGTCAAATCGCGTTATTCATGATAATATATGCTTCGTTTAGCTTGAGGTATATATAATGAAACTTGTAATCAACAAAAACGCTTCTGAGTGGAAGTCAGCCCCTATTTTAGTACGTGTGGGAATGTTAGGCATCAAATCTAAGGTTGCGGCAAAGCGTTTAGAGATCCTTTCTGCAATACTAGGCATTCACGGCTTGCTGTTCTTTTTCTTTACTACCCAGTTAGCTCACTTATCTACAGTCTTATTCTTTTTCGGGGCTTATTGGCTCAGCGCTGCATGCCGCTATATTGATAATCACCAGCTATGGACTGAGCATCCTACGAAGATGGATTAACGCCTCATTTCCTTGGCGTCACCCATCCTTGCTCAACAAAATACTCCATCGCCTTTTCTGTTGAGCCAAATGTCTCTTTGATCATTGTTTTTGCATGTTCCCTTATCGCAAAAGCGTCCTTTCCATTGTCGGCAGTTTTTTTTGTCATTAGGTCAAACCAAGTTTTTAGTAATGGCTTTGGCGGCAATGTCATGTGTGTCTCGTTTATTGTACTTTTCTATTGTTGAATCTGCGGATTCTCACCTATTTATTTTTGCTTTGCAAGCACTTTCTTGTTGACATGTTGCTACTTTATGTTATAATGTAAGTCCTTAAATAAGGGGTATTTACTATGTCATTGCCAGTATTGAATAAAAGCATTATTCGTCGCTTAGAAACCTTGGGCGTAACGCATTATAGCATTGCAAAAAACTTTGATTTTCCTCACCAAGACAAAGTGAGTAGCGTGCATTTTTTCACCTCTGACATACCTAATTCATCGGGCGGATTACCTGAGGCGGCACATTTTATTCCTGATCTTCACATTCCTGATTTCGGTGCTTTGACAGGCTTTCACGAAACCCACAGACCGAACGCCATAGACACTGACGTGATGCCGCTCCCTAAGTCATTACGCAGTGACAAGATTTACCGAATGTCACCTAACAAAGCTACGCAACTAAGTGCGAACGCTTAAGGTGGCGATAATGGGGATTCGACGTTACGATCTATCAGAGTGCCAACTGTACGTTTCAAAGCAATATTCAGGCGTATTTCAATGCATCATTCTTACAAAAATAGGCGAATTTATCGCCTCCGCGCAACTATCTCATGTGGGCGAACATATTTATGTTCCTGATGGTGTCGTAGCACGTAGAGGATTTGGCTACTCTTTACACCGAATGCTGGTGGATGTCGCTACATACTTTGGTGGAGCGCTAGCAGTCGTTAGGGATGGCAAGGCTAGAGGTAACGCACTTAACGTATGGAACGTTTTTTTTAACGACCCCGAACTTTACGCTGTTGATATTAGCAAAACGCCATGTCGCCTTTACGAAACGACAAACAGCGTAGATAAACCCTCTCTTTTTCATGCCTACAAAAGCAAAAAAGAACAAGCAGTATGTTGAGTGGAGCGAAATCACATTTGCAAACCACATAGACACTACTATGGCTAAGCATATCCAAGAAGCGTATAGCTTTTTTGATAGAGCCTACTCCAATGATTGTAACGGGTGGATTGACGAAGAACATCCGCTCGAAACCAAGATTAACTACAACAATATTAAACAGGACATCCACGCATGACTATTACATTCACCCCCTTACCTATGTATCAAGCAAGCATTGACAGAATTCACATAGTTTCAGATGCTATCTTGAAGTCATACCATCCCAAGGCATGCAAAAACGACAACTCTGAAATTGTAATGTCGGGGCGACGTGATGAAATCTCATTAGTCGTTGATAGCACAACCTTCGACGCTTTTATTCGCATCCCTATTACAAGACCTAACATCCTTTTTGATCACGCTAATTTGGATGCTGATTTTTCTGATAATGGGTTCGATAGCTCTGCCTTTTCTCCTGCCGACTTCGCTTCTATGATAGAAGAAGCGCTACCGAGTGCTACTAAGGTAAATTGCGTCAAGGTTGATAAGAACACACCTCCTCGCGTGACCTTTACACTAAATACGCTTGACGACCTTTTACTCAAACAAATAGAGAAAGCGCTTCAAGCAAGTTGCTTGGAGCCAAAAGCAAGCTTTAATTTATAAATTTAATTCATTATTTGTGTTGACAATTGAGCGGCCTATGATATAATAGGCTCTCAATTGAGGAGATATGTAATGACAGTAACTACTACGCTTGAACAACTTACTCTTGAAACTCAAGATGATGTACTACAAGGTCTTGCAAGTAAAGTGCTATGGTCAGACGGGCTTAATATCGAGGCAAGCAAGGCTATGCTTCAAGAGATTGAGAGCTTTGGCAACGAACAGTACACAAAGACATTTAAAGAAGCACTAGTTATTGCATTTTGCGCGGCAAATGACGCTGGCTACCACAAAAACATTGCGCGTCAGGGCGAAGTGTTAGACTTGGTTGGTGGAGCTTCATTTAAAGCTGAAACAAAATATCGCAACACTGAGTTGCTTGATGATTACTGCAACTGCCTCATTGACGCAGGTAACGAAAGTTGTGCAGAGCGATTCCAGTATTTTGGCGTTGTATTCTAGGGAGGGCAGAATGTCACGGACAACAGAAGACTTCTCACGTATATTTAAAGAAATGCAGTGGTACGTAAACCATCACAAGCGGTCTGTATGGATTGTTCCTACACGTGACAACTACGCCCTTAGCTGCTTTAAGCCATCACCAGAAAGCTTACCTATGGGTACAGCGGCAGTCTGCTATGACACAAAATCCGAAGAGTGTGACAAGGTTATTTCATCAATTTAAAGTTGACATTTGAAGCCACTTTTGTTATTATAATTACAGGCAACAACAAATTCATAAGGTAATGACATGAACATAGTAATTTGGAACCCATTCAAGCTTAGCATGCACGCTGATGGCCTTAGTCAAAACAAAGGTGAGTCTGACTACGACTACCTGCTTCGCTTCGAAGATGTTAACGGCGGTATGTCTTCTCAATTTGTTGTTAACAGCGTAGACCACGCCAAGACCATTCTTGAAGCTATTGAGAATGAAACCGATGTAAGCATGGGTTATGTTTTCATAGATGATGAGGGCAATCTGATAGAGCCTGAATCTGCCAAGGTAGCTGCTTAGCGGCTACCATGAAAGTTAAAGCATGCCTGCGCAGTGGCTTTTGTTGCTCAAAAGCCCCTTGCGGGTTCGGCGAACCTGTCAGCGACACAGACAGCCAATGCAAATTCCTCATTATGCAGGAAGATGGGCGCTCGTCCTGCGGAAAGTACGACGAGATCATCAAACACCCTTCCAGCAAATTTAGCCCTGCTTTTGGCGCAGGCTGCTGCATGTCAATGTTTAATAAAAAACGAGACAGCATCCGTAAAAAATTCCACAACAATGAAGAAATTTATGTGGAAATTGATTATTGACATTTTGTTTTAATTTGTTATATATGCTTACTAAATACGTAGGGAAATTTATGACCGCACCAATTTCTTTTACCGCTGACAACCACCTTACTGCAAGTGCGGAGGGATGGGATATTTTCGAAACGGACAGTGGCGAACTGCAACTTCAACGTGTCGATGAGCAAAACATTTTTGCCAATGACGACACCGCATGGGAACACGTTATTACACAAGCTGTTGCTGGCTCTACGTTCCACCAGCACACTGTCGCCTACTTGAAGCAAGCATCGCCAAGTGAGTATGCGAACTTTGTCAAAGATGCAAAAGTTAAAGATGAGGGCGATAAAGCAGCCCTGCTACTCGACAGTGGTGAAGCTATCCCGTTTCCAAGTAAGGATGACGCTACCGCAGCATTAGCACACTATCGCAAAGCATTAAGCTTCGATAGTTAGCGACTCTTTGGGCTGCTTTCTCAATAAGGGGGCAGCTCGACACCTACCACGCCCAAACTTGCCGCGAGGGATTTACCTCTCATACGCAATATAAATTGTGAAGACAAAACATGATCGGGCTTCATCGCTACCAGCATAGCGCCAAGGCTTAAGTCGGGTTGAGCAGGTGGGATGTCCATCACCAGACCCGACTCTATCCACCGCCTTAGCATAATCACCAATTCATCCTCACCTATACCCGAATACGCTAGATACCTATATCCCGTAGACTTGTCAGAGCTTGACTGAGGTGCTTGAACAAGCCACTGCGCGAAACGCTTGAATAGCGCATTGTCTTTCTCTTCACCTTGCATAAACGCAACACGTTTGTTCACGTCTTTACTCTCATCACTTAATTGTTGTCGCATACATACCTCTTAATAATCAGGATATAATATCATTGAAATATTATATTTCAAAATAACACAATTTATGTTGACAATTGGCCTGCATTTGTTATAATAATAACATATTGAATATGAGGGGTAAGGCATGCCGAAATCATTACTACCAACTTATTTTGAAACCAACCCTATGTCGGAGGTTGCCACATTTTACGGGCTAGATTGGGATGATGACGTTTTGCCAGCCACGGGCGGTGATATGAACGTCAATTACGGTCAAAGCCGCAGGTGGACGATTAAAGGCGTTGTTATTAGCATCTACCGCTCTTGTACAGGCCGCTACGAGCTAACCCACTACAAAAGCATATAGCCGTGGAGAGTAATGCGGCAGTAGGTTGTACTGCCGCATAGGGTTACATTCCCATAATGCTAAAATCTATCTCAGCTTTCTTCTCTTTATCTCGCTCAAATTGACGCTTAACGGTCTCTCGGTGAAGCACGTCGGCGGTATCTTTATATGATGGAAGCGCATTGTGGTAACTTTCTACGCGAATATTAAGAAACGTATCTTCGGGAGTGACAGCGGCGAGTCCCTCAAGGATCTCGTTTACATGTTCATTAGGCGTGTAAATTTTAAGAGTATCTTCGTTGCGCTTACTTTCAACTCTGTAATCCACACCTAAAGCAAACTTCTCATCTAACACTAACGCCTCTTTCATGTCCTCCATGACCTTTTCAGCGCTCTTGCTGTCCATATAAGTATCTATATCGACTTCTATCACCCTATCTATTATTTGATCACCCATCGCCTTTAATGTGCCTGACACTTCTACCATGCGGTCTTGCAGGGCGTTTTGTCTACGTGCTATATCATAGTGATTAACCTCAACATTACCACTGAGATCGCGTTGGCGATTTACGAGGTCTAACATCTCGGACTGAATATTCCCAAGTTCTTTGAAAATAACCTCCTTCCTTTCTTCGATATAGTCTGGCGCACCAAGGATTAGGCCTTGCAATTCCAACTGATTTACAGGTGACGTCCAGTTGAGATCGAAGCCCTCATAAACAGTTTCTGGTAGCGTTTTGTCTTCAACATGATTCCAGTGCATCAGTGCCAGCCTTATTAAAGGCTCTTTTTCTGCATCCGCGAGCGTCTTATCCATTGCCGTAATCGCCACATGATCCATAATCTCTGTTCTGTTCTTTGGGAATTTCATCATACATACCTTATGTTTTTACCTACTTACAATTATATCATAGAAATATCTATCGAATGTAACTTTTATTGTTGACATATTCTTTATGTGTGATATTATATGCACCTATTCAGCTACTAGTGTATTTAAGGTGATTTTATGTTTACAGCAGAGCAAATCGACAATCAGACACGTCACATTGAGTCACCTGATGCGCAGGTAGAAGCGATGAAAGCTATTTTTTTAGAGCAAGATGACTCTTCTCGCTTTCCTATTAACGGACGTTTTAATGCAACAGAACGAGCATTCGCTAACATCGAGGCGTTAGAAGAGGCGAACGGGCCTCTTTACGGATTAGAATTCTCTCTTTCTGTAGAGCGCGAAATATCAGAAATCGTTAACGCTGAACTTTAATCAGGAGGAGTCTTTGATGTCAATTATATCGGAAATAAAAGAGCTTTCAGAGCTACGAAAGAATCAGCAAATCATGTCTTTCTATCTACTGTTCGTCAATGCGTTAATGTTGGCTATTTCCACAAAGTTTTATATAGCGCTATTCACAGGGGATGGACTTATTTTAAAGAACTATGCCATATCACTCCTTGGCTTGCTCATCCTAGTTCCCGCTATTGGTAAGTTCGCTATTGACCGACCTATTCTGACATTTCGAATCTCTGTCGTATTGGAAGCGTTCTCATGCTTAGGCTACTTCCTTACTTCGTTTTCTATTTTTGCGGAGCTTTCCCTTGTTACTGCTAGCTTCCTTGTCTTTGCTTCTGGTCTAATTATGAGACCTATATATACGCAAATGGATAGCATAGTCACAAACGGGTGCAAAAACTATTCACTACTAAAATCAAAGCTAGATGGATTATACACAGCAATCGGCGCTTTTGTCGGTGCAATGTTCATCTTACTTGATATTCCTACTGTCGCTGCCATCTCCTTGTTAACAATAACATTAGGCATGGCAAGGTATTACAGAAACAAAGTTGTCAACGAGATCTATAGTAACGAGAGCAGCGAGAATCTTCTCGCACCTGAAACCAAATCACCAAAAACCGCCTAAAAATTCGAAAGCAACAAAAGGAAATTCAGCAAAATGAGTTCAATAATTATTGCAGATCAAACAGAAATTGCAGCATCATTCAATGGAAGCAGTTTGTTTGTAAATGGCGTCCATATTGTTGATGCGGACGACAACAATGATTTCCCTTTGGAAGATATCGCCGAATCCTTATCTATCGCTTTAGACTCGACGGTGCGCAGAGTCAAAATCAAAGAAAAGGAACTGGCAATAGCAGTCGCAAAAAGGCTAGGTCAATACGATGAACTAGAAAAGGAAATAGACTCTGGCGAAGTGGACTACGACAACTGGACTCAGGGCTATACAAACGATGACGTACTGAACACTCTAGCTTAAGCAAAAATGCCCCGTTTGCAGTACGGGGCATTTTCCAAGGCTAATCGCAGCCGCCTCCTGATGAGCATGAGCTACCGCCGCTATCACTTGCTCCTGAACTAAAGCCGCTATCACCGCTGCTGCCGCTATTACTTCTACTAGAACCGAAAGAGCTTATGCTGCTTGCTACAAACGACGAGTCATCGTCATAAGTTGAGCGATGGCTATTCGACACCCTACGCGATGAGCGCTGTGCCGAGCGCACTTCTGCCGATCTCGCAGCGACTTGCATCTCAAGCCTATCATCTTTGCGCCACTGGGACTCGTAATCAAACGGATTTTCTTTTCTCTTTTTATTGCCTCTTTCTCGCTCCCTTCTCCTTCTTAACATGCTTGAAAGAATCATAGTTAAGATAGGCACACCCACGAAAACAATTAAAACAAATAAGCTAAAGTGAAGGTCAGACAAGCTGGACGCTAAACCTTGTAAAGACTCACTATTGCTTGTTATCTGAATAGTCATATAAATACTCCTTAAAAACGAGCGAATCTTACTTAGCTTTTATTATTTAGTCAAACTATTATAACTGGCGGCTATCATCAGATTTCACCTCGCCCCAATACGCAGCAATTTTAAAATTTTACCTTCAATTATTATTGACAAGTTATCTCAATATTGTTATTATGTACAAACTGAAACAGAGGGTGAAGATCGATGAAGAAAACTACACTAACAAATCCAAGCAAACGTCGTTTTGAAGTTAGACTTATCGAGAAAGGCGAAAAATACGGACTTCACAATTGCCTCACTCATGACAAAGAAGATCCGCTTGTTGAGTTTCACGACATCACAAACCCAGACTGCATACAGATGGTTAGCCGATATTATGCAAGAACTATTAGTAGTATCGACTCTGCACGGGGCAGTAACCACGCAGGCGCTGGATTAGCACTAAATGGCGATGAACCACTGTGGGACTTATCCCCTGACAACATCGAACACGTTAAAGCCGAACTTTTATAATAAGTTAGAAAAATACGTATTGACATTTGAGCCTTATTTTGTTAATATTAAGGCTCACTAACAGGAGCTTACATGGCATACCAAGCATCAATCGATAATCTACCACGCGACGTTGAGCAAGATCTTGCTAATGGCTTTGAATTGACGGATATTGATGACCGATTCCAGCGCTGCAAAAAATTGAATGAAACTACATTCACCTACCGTTCTGGAACTGACGATCAAGGCTTCTTATGTGCATTAAGCCTCGACGAGAGAGAGTCTATAGAGCATGTAATCTCAGAAGATGTAGATATTTCATTACTTTCTGAGCAAGACGTAGAAGACGCTGTTAGCTCTTATTACGAAAGCGTTGAAGAACTTGAGAATGAGTATGAAGACTCAGCAAACATGATCATTGCAGAGTGCTATTTTGAGCAAGAGATTGACCACCTGCGTTAAACACAGACTTTAAATTCACCGCACAGCAACTTATTATCAAAGGATTGCCGCATGAAATTGTCAGCAAAAATTAAAGCTTTAGCAGAAAAATTTCCTCCAAAGATCACATTGACAGTTGTAGCCGATTACACATCAAATGATGTGACTTCGCTTAGTGCTTTTGAGACAGATTCTACCCCTCACCTCATTATGTCTGATAGCCTTAGCCCAAAAGACCTCTCTGATGCGCTTGAACCATTTTCGCACAAGTCTATTGGCGACAAAGAAGGCTTGATTGTTGTTCTTGACACCGCCTTTTCTGAGGACGACTCTTACGGCCTTCTCAGCGAGGTTGTTTGCCATCGCACTTTTGAAAACAACGTATTAGGCGCAAACGTTGACGTTATTATCGTTATGCAAAACAAAGCGTATGAAAGTAACGTACCGACACATGTTTTAAATCGTGTCATCCATATCCCTGAAAACACATTGAAAGTTTTAAATTGCCTCTAATATTTTAATTGACAAATGTCTTTGTTTTTGATATTATAGTCAAAGTTAAGTAAATCATTAAGGAATAGCTATGACGCATGATAATTTGATTGCAAAGATTAAAGACATTTACAAAAAAAGCATTGCTGATCTTAATGCTCGCGAAGCAAACAGCGAGGTTGAGTCTTTAATTTCAATTATCAATAGCGCTAAGAAAAAAGCGCTAGCGTCAAAAGCTTTTGAACAAATCTCCGAGCCTGTTTCCGAAGAGGTCAAGGATGGACTTTCTTCTCTTGAGGAGTTGTTAGCCTCAGAGTTATCGACTACTACCAGCCTGCGCGATGAAGTATTGTTAGAGCTTGCCGATGAATATATTGGCGAGGTCGAAGAGTTTTCGCAATCTGGCGGAAAAGGTTTCTATGACGCTGCAATACGAATTGCCGTTAAGTTTGACTCTCACGCGGAAGACGTTGAAAAGCACATGCAGGGACTGCAAAACAAAGGCTTTAACGGTTTAGATATTCAACTTGTAGACAAGGATTTCAGAGGAAATCCGACATATTCAGATAATGGTTGCTCTACAATCCTAACTTATATTTATCCGACAAGCATCATGGATGAACTTAAGGAAGAGGTTGCCGAATTCACTAAGAAATTTGATATTGTGTATTCAAACTTTTTTATTGCGCCTTCTTTAACCAATGATAATTCTCATTGTGACGATGCCATCCAGTTCTTCAAAGATACGAAAGAGACTTTTGATGCCACTGACACTATTGGCGATACGGTACTTGATGCCTTGACATCAATGGGATTGTTCAGAGTTGATTTCTCATGGATCAACGAATTTGAGCCTATCACGCCCGTTAAAAAAGCATTAGAAAACCCTTATATCTATCAGGATATCAAGGATCACGTTAATGGAATGATGCCTACTAGAGAATGCTACTCCTTTGAAGAGTGTAAGAAAATAGGGCTAGCAGTACACCCCGATGACCTTGTTACACGAAACATGGAGCATGAGGTAAGACTCTTCGAGAGAAGCTAGATCAAAGATAAAGGGCGCTTAAATCAAGCGCCTTACATTACTATCACTGCCACCAACAGACCTTGAAAGAGTAAAACGTAATGAAGAAATTCGACATTAGCCACCCTCATATTGGCTTACCTCTTGCACTCTTACTTTTGCTAGTTGCCACAGCAAACCTCTACCCGCTGGTGGCAAATGATACTCAAGTGATGAAAGGATCATTAGACAACTTGGTAACATACATCGCCGCATCGCTCTTACTCATTTTCGTGAGTATTGTATTAGCTGCCCCATATAAACTCGTGTCTCACAAGACCGTAATCGGCCTACTCTTAATGAGTATGACCCTACCCTTGACGCTCGCGGCATCAGCTTTATTTGTGCTCAATGAGCAGTATATTGATGCGCTTAGGGTGATAACTATTGGCGAGTACCTATCCTTTCCTCTTGCAATGCTCATAGCTTACAACATCATATATAAAAAATAATAATCTTATTGACATATTGTATTTTTATGTTACAATGTGCTTATTGAATATTTGAGAGCATAGAGGTTCGAATGTCTAACGTTGTATTCCAAACAAGCACAACTGCTTCTGCTATTTTAAAGGGCAAGGGACGCCATCAACAGTTGTCTGCCTTACCTAAAGTTGAAAAACTACTCAACTTATCGCTATACCCTATTAAAACAAGACCTTCGATAGCATCCTCTAAAATGCGCGTCACCTTGCAAATAGATATTTCGGAAGATAGCGGTATTTATGCAACCGCAGTTCAAGATATTCTCATTCCTCATGGCCTTGTACCTGATATTAACTTAGTTGCATATCTAATAGGCTTGAATTCTGAAAATCATGGTTTGTCACCTAAGGAATTCGTGGATAAAGTTGACAACAATGGTGGGGAGAGCAACTTCCATACGTATTGGTTCAATCTTACGCTTTACGTTGAAGCCCTATGAATTCTAGCAACGATACCTTTGAGTACCTTACTGATGATCGTGACTTGCCGCATCAAGCAAAGAGCATTGTATTCATTGGAGGGAATGGCGATTACTATCAGCAAATCTCATGGGTAGATGAGATTAGCGGCCTCAATAAAACATCACCAGCAGTTCGATTTTGCACAAGCGGTGGCGCTTCTAGTAAGAATCCGAAGTTACTCAGTGCTGTATCTGCACAGTACCATGCACTGGCTGGCACAAAGTCAGGACATGACTCAACAAAAGAGACTTTGAACGAAGCACTATCTTTGCTAAGAAAAATAGTAGACGGTGAAATTAAAGATCGTCAGGTAGTAGAAGATTTCCTTTTTTTAAATCAACTTTGAGGCACGCATGACCATTGAAAATACTCCTTCATTTGAAGCACAAGCAGAGACAATACTCTCGCAACTGGGTGGACAAAACCGCCTTACGGCGATGATTGGCGCTAAGTATTTTATTCGTTGTGACAAGACCCATTTTGTCTCTTTTAAGTTTACTGCGAAATCGCCTAACAAAATAAATTTTATCAAAATAACCCTAACTCCCAACGACACTTACAATGTGGAGTTTGGTTGGGTGAGAGGATTAAACTACACGGTCAGAAAAGAGGTTGTTCAGGTTTATGCTGACGCATTAATTTCTACCATTGAGGGCGTTACTGGTCTCCGACTTACGCTCAATTAGACTTGGGTGAATAAGAACATGTTCATCTCCAAAATAGATAACTAATCATCATTTTTTGTTGACAAATGCCTATTATTTTGATATTATACAGGCTCAGTCAGAGAGGGGAATGACATGACAGTATCACACTCAAAATTCGTAATGAGCAAGCCAGTAAATGCAACACTTAACGGCGAAACCGTTCAGATCTTCCACCAAAGCCCGATTCAAAAAAACGAAGCCGCTTGGAGAAAGGCAGAGAATGATATTGCTCGCTCTAGCAAGAGTCTTGAGTACGGCATCTGTCGATGGATTGACAAGAGTTCTGAGCGCGAAGGGGCAACAGTAGTCAAGATACCTGAAGGTCACTCAGGCGTCATGACCGAAATTCAAGAGGAAAAGCTAGAAGCTGTTGGAACGCTATTAAAAAAGGGCCGAGGTTGGTACGTTGAGACTGACGAGCAAGTTATTGAGATCCTTAGGCGTCAGCAAGAAGTAAAAGCAATGAGAAACAAGACTAAATTTATAGGTGAGTTCGGTTGCGACCACATCAAGTACAGCGAGTACCTTTCGCAAGAAGACGAAAAGGCTGGTAAAATGGTCACACGAGGGCATGGCTTATCGTAGCCATGTTATCTTAAAGTTTCGGCTTGTCAGGGAGCCGTTAGCACAGAGGGGCAACCCAACCTGCCCCTCTGTGCGTTATTTTAGTTTAAGTTTATATGCGGGTATTTATGTTAGAGCTTCAATTTAACAACATCGAAACATTCTCTTTTAAAAAAGGCACTGACAAAAAGACCGTTATTCAGCTACCTTCTGCTGGCATTGTTTTAACACTCTCTCCTGAGTTAGCGTCACTTCTTACCCTCGAAGCTGAACGCTTTCTTCGTGAAACGCTCACGCACAGTCGGTATATCGCTACACGATTTAAATACCAAACTGTTTTTGTTTCTTCATTGATCCATAAGCTTTTCTCTGATAACCTAATGGACCATAATGGATTTACTGACAAAGCCCTCTCTAAAGACAAAAAGACCTTTAGCTATGATGTCGAGTCGATAATAGAGTTAATAACCTATTCGCATTACACCAACAAAACAATTAAAGATGAACTAGAGAGTTTGGATAAAGTTGTCCATGGCGAAAGGTATATCAAACAATGGCCTTCTATTAAGCTCGCCTCAGAGCTTCCTACTTATGACAAGAGCCTTTTTAAACAGAGCATGGACAACCCTATTCGACTGACAAGCTCAGGCACTCTTGCAGGCTTAGTAAAGCCCATCATCTTTCATGATGGAAGTCTGGACATGGCATTCTATGGCTGCAAAGTTAAAGCTTACCTCTCTAAAGATGATGGCTTTAAACTACTAAACGCATTACTTGATGTAGAAAGTCGCGCCATGCTTTTGACTGCATACAAGGGATGGTCTGCCCTTAGCCAGCTAAGTGATGCTATCAGCCAGTTCATCAAGACCATTGAAGAAGGTGGTTTCAACACAGAATTCGGTCACTTTGAAGACGACCAGACTGATGTAAGCATTATCTACAAAGCAATATCAGAGTTAATTGACAACACTGAGAATGAGAAGGCCGACCCTAAGCTCAACAAAAAGATTGGTCAACTTTTTATTGACAAATGAGTTATTTGTGTTATAATGTGTTTGTCAATTAGGGGAGCACATCATGACAACATCACTAGTTAGCCAGCAAGTTGAAAACGGTCAAAAAGTTACTTTAGAGGCTATTGAAACGGACCTCAATAATGATCAATGGGATGCATTGTACTTCGCCTCTGAAGAGCAGATTTCTAAGTTAATCAGCGAAGGGCGTATCTGTGAAGATTTCAGCTTTCGCTACGAGAATTACCAAGAAGAGTTGCGCGTCATTCGAGCTAATGCAGCAGAAGAGTTCAGCCAGTTTTAGGCAACGCCTACATTCTCAATCAGCCCTGCTTGCAGGGCTGTTCCCAATCTTTTCAGAAAAGAGGCATTGACCTATGAAAACCCAAATAGAACGCATTGAATACTTCATCAACAACTTTCATAAAGTTGTGTCTTCTCACGGCGCTGACAGTGATTATGCCATTATCGCTTTTTTTCAGATGCGTGCCGCTATTAACGGGAAGCCTGAAAAAGAAATATTTACATGGGCTGACGCCGAGTTTGAACGCCAAAAGAAACTGACCGCTGAAGACGCATAAAACCTAACTAGTGCAACCACCCGCCTATTCAGCCAATGAGTATTGCGGCGATGGCTGTCGACTTTTAAATTTTTAGGTACGCGACTTTATTACTGAGGTTTGGTATACTTTCATCTCACTTTATGAGGTATTTATGACTACACCAATTACTAATTTATATGGCGGAGAACGCACTTCGCCAAAAATGCATTATCAAGATGAGCGTGGCTACATGGAGCTGCTGTCGGACCTATTTAACTTTGGTTGCGACACACCAGATCGCACAGGCGTGGGCCGCAGAAAGCTATTTGGCGTCACACAGCGCTATGATTTGCGAAAAGGCCACCCTTGCCCAACCGTTCGCCCTACCCCGCTAAAAATTGCATTTGAAGAGTTCTGGGCCTTCCTGAATGGGCGCGTTGACATCCACTCATACCTAAGTCAAAAAGGTATTACGATATGGGAAGGAAACACAACCCGTGAATTCCTTGATGGTCGTGGCCTGCATCACCTTCCTGTAGGGCATCAGGGCAAAGCCTATGGCTTCCAGTATCGCAATTTCAACGGCGATTATGATGAGAACTACATGCCTACGGGTGGCGTAGACCAAATCAAGGGCATTTACGAAGAGCTTATGAATAATGCATATAGCTCTAGAATTGTAGCGACAATCTGGAACCCATCACAAGAAAAAGACATGGCGTTACCGCCTTGCTGGTGGAATCACCAATTTATTGTTACAACCACAGCACAAGGTGAAAAGCTGCTTAATCTGCAAGTAACAGGCAGGAGCAATGACGTTTTGTTTGGTAGTCCGTTTTTTTGTGATTATGAAGACGCTATTCACGCACGAACGAATGCGTCAATTCATTTATATATATGGTTGGTGTGTGGTAATTTTGTATTATTTTTGTGGGAAGCGGTTCGTACAAAGTTTGGAAGGTGAAATATCTTTGTGTCTTGTATGCCGATGTGTTGATAAGAAGGTTCCAATAACGAACGTTTTTGGAACACAGTTGTCATGCTTTCGTGCACAGCAAATTCGACCTTTAAATGTGTTACAAAACTATGTTCCATATTCTATGTACCAAAAAGGGTGAAGTAAATGAACATTGGTTATGCGAGAGTATCGACCTCACAGCAGTCAATTGAATTGCAAGTAGACGCGCTGACATCACATGGATGCGAAAAAATTTATTCTGATGAGGCTACAGGTAGAGATTTTGAAAGGAAAGAATTGGCTGAATGCCTTAAGGCACTGAGGAAAGGTGACAAACTGATTGTATGGAAGCTTGATAGGTTAGGCCGCTCAGTAAAACACCTAATCGAGACAGTGCAAAACCTGAATGACAAAGGAATCGAGTTTGTTAGTTTGACTGAAAGTATCGATACATCCTGCTCAGGCGGAAAGTTGGTATTTAACGTGTTTGCTGCTTTGGCAGAATTCGAACGCGATTTAATAAGTGAAAGAACAAAAGAAGGTTTGGTCGCTGCCAGAAAAAGAGGGCGAAATGGCGGTAGACCGAAAAAACTAAAAGAATCACAGCTAAAAATAGCTAGAACATTATTACAAGATCCCGATCAAACGGTAACCGGTGTCGCAAAACATCTTGGTGTTGCGAGAAATACGCTTTATCGGAATCTCAGCATTTAAAAAGGTAATAAAACGACATGAATAATTTACACCCTGAAAATCAATACTTGGATATGCTTAAACTCATACTTGAGACGGGTAGCGAGCGGGTAGACCGCACTGGTGTAGGCACTAAAGCGTTGTTTGGTCATACAATGCGATTCGATCTATCAAAAGGTTTTCCGGTCTTTACGACTAAACGAGTTTATTGGAAAACAGCGTTCAAAGAAATGTTATGGATGCTCTCAGGAGGCTCGAATATCCGTGAATTGGTTGAGCAGAACGTACATATTTGGAGCGATTGGCCGTACAAAAAGTTTTTAGAGTCTCAGCCTGATGGTAGCGGTGATAAATCGATATCAATGAAGGAGTTTGAGCAACGTGTGCTGGATAGCGAGGAATTTGCTGAAAAGTGGGGGGATCTTGGTCCTGTATATGGTAAGCAATGGCGCAGATGGCGGACTGAAGATGGTCAGGAGATAGACCAAGTATTAGAGGTTATCGACATGCTCAAAAATAATCCGTCTTCAAGACGAATATTGTTTGACGGCTGGAATGTCGGTGAGTTGAATCAAATGGCGCTACCTCCCTGTCATAAGCATTATCAATTCTTTGTGGACCCGAATACCAATAAGTTATCAGGAGCATTAGTACAAAGATCCGCAGATGGGTTTTTGGGGCAACCCTTTAATGTTGCGAATCTGGCATTTTTAACAACCTTGCTTGCTCAACAAACAGGCTATGATGTGGGCGAGATAGTATGGTTCGGTATGGATGTTCATATTTACATGAATCACATTGAACAGGTGAATGAGCAGTTACAACGTCAGCCAAGAACATTCCCAAAGTTGAAGATTAAGCGCAAGCCAAATTCCTTGTTCGAATACACTATCGACGATTTCGAGTTGGAAGGTTACGACCCCCATCCTGCAATTTCAGCCCCTGTAGCGGTTTAACAGTCAATGTCAGGGTTCGAAATTTACGATACGCCTGATAAGTTGCGAGAGCTATTAACAAATGTGCTCGAACGGCGAAGTTTACCTATTCATGAAGGAAGGATCGCTCGAACAATTATTGAGAAAGAGTATGGGTTTCAGCATCATTCTCTTTCTAATTATCATAAATTAAAGAAGCATGAATGGGCAAAAAACACCGTTGATAAGTTTGAAGCAGACCTAATCGCTAAGGAAGGTGAAATAGCTGGAGTAAATTTAGAGTTTGGCACGCCAGAGCGATTTGGCAAACTGTTAGACGCGTTGCGTCAATCACCTTATGAAATACCTGTTAGCCCTCATGGAGATAGAGCCGGGCGTATCTCACTTGGAAGGTTTGCAGAAAAGTTCAATTTGCCAAAATCAGCCTTTTTGCAAAAAGCGCCTATGTGGCAATGGCTTAGGGATATGCTCAAAGAGTTCGATGACGAACTATACGAAAAAGGTATCACAGGTACTCGATGGGAAAAAGAAGTCTCTGCTATTAGGAAGCACCTAAACTCTTTGAGGGAGCTAGGTAAGCTTCCAGTGAACGAACTTGGTAAATTGAACAGAAAAGCAGTAATGAGCGAGTTTGGTTTGCCTAAAAACCAAAGTACAGCCATTGCAGAACAAAGAGCACCAAAACTAAAGACGCTGTTTAGTGAATATGATGACATTATTCAGTCTGACGGTTACTCACAATATACAGGCGATGCATTTTTCGAAGAATTAAAACACGTTCTTGACGGTGATGATGAAGATCTTGTGCTCGATTCTTCTTCCCGTGTCATCAGTATTAAATGGTTGGCAAAGAAGTTAGATACGGGCGTCGGAAAAATTAAGACTAGCCCAGTTCTTATGTCACAGATCGAAAAGCGCACCGAGGTACTGCATCGTGCACAGCAGCAAGGCAAAACACAAAAATCGTTCAATGTTTTCGGTTCGCCACATATAAATTTGGGTTCAACTCCATTTTCTTGTAAGCACCAGAGAGTTTATTCATTTCACTCACTGGTGAATCTTTATGGACTCAGGTTTACAGAAAAGATTGGAACAGCGTTTATTGCTATCACCAATGGTTGCGCTACGGGAACTGCAAAGAACAAATATCTAACTATTAAACGTTTTTTCGAATGGATTGCGGAACCAAGCAATATCGATAGTGAGGTATTCGAATTACTTAAAAGCGATAAAAAAGTTTCACAATCGCTTTTTGGTAAAGCTTGCATGCGGTACAGGGCTTCAGTGCTTCAGGAAAGCCCAAACAAAAATCTGAACCTCAGTGTTATTACTGAATTTGGAAGCGCTAGAGTCCTACCAAAGTATACGTTTAAGCAAAAGGGGCGCACCGTCAGTGATAAAGCTCATAAACCTTCACTGGTTGAAGCGTCTATCAAAAAGGAAGACAAGGATTTACTTGAAAATGTCTTAATTGATTCTGCCAAGTACAGAGATATTGAGATCAGTACGGGCAAAGACACCCAAGCTTTTCTCGATACACTTTTAATTGAGAGAACTACAAATCCTGATCTACCAGAAGACTTTACGGAAGCGATCCATGAAATAACTCAGTCCCGACTGTTAGAAATTCGAGTAGCGGCAAGCAAAATATTTAATGATTGGAAGAGCATTCGCGAACAAGGCATTGAATTGATCAAATCAGCGAATGTGGATACTGAAGAATTTGCTGAAAAGCTTGAAAAAAGAACGAATAGTACGAGGGTTTGGAGTGACTATTTATCAAATGTATTACCCATAGACAATAAGCCCCAAATGATGTGCAATCTCCTTGCTATCATTGCGGCAAATTATGCTAGTACGCCACCTAATACGGCAACAACTGGATACCAGATGTGGAATAAGAAGTACCAGTTGGTAGGCGGAATTGAACATGTTGCAGCACATCTAATACCAACTAGAAAAGCCCTTAGTGCAGCTCTTACGCTTTATTTGTGTGAAAGTGGTGCAAATGTTGCTGTCGCGCTTACCTTGCTAAGGGACTGTGTACAGCCCTCTAATGTTGAATACCACAAGAAGGTTGTGGGTCGAAAAGAGCGTTCACATGGAAAAGCTATTTATGATGACCTTGCAACCAAAACTACTGATGATGAATGTATCAGTGCAGTAAGTGCTCTTGATTACATAGCTAAAACTTTAAATTCCGGTAACGCGACAGTAGATTCAGACAATGAATCGCTTGCCATGCATTTTCAGAGTGGCAGGCTACAACTTCTAACAGAGTTTGCGTTTCGCGATGAATTCAAAGCGATTTGTAACACGTCAGAGTACCTTAAAAAGTTTAACTTAGTACCGTCCATGATACGCCCGACAGTGCTGTTGGATATCCAATTGCAAGATCCCGCTAACTTAGGTGTTGCTCAATTGATGGCACAGCATGAGCAAGGTGCGACAACGGAAGGCTATACAAACAAACTTCCTCATCGAATCAGAATGGAAAGCCATATATTGGACTATCAAAAAACGCTCGAATTCGTGATGACATCGGGAGAAGACGAACCTCATACAAAACTTGATGTTAGCGAGGAAGAATGGGAAGTGAGACGTGAGAGTGCACAGCGAACAGGCTTTGGTGTTTTTTGCAGTGACAGAATCATAATTGATGCTTCTGGTAAAAAGTCAAAATGCAATGAAGTTGAACACTGTGTCCAATGCAAACACAGCGATAGTAAAAAAAGGATGTGGGTGAGCGCCGACCCTGAATCAATTTCAGACATGATTATCTGGCGTACATCTCTTGAGCAACATGAGAAAGCGTTTACGGCCAAAAATATTGATAGATGGGAAGATGTTTGGGTGGCATGGCAAGCATTCTATTTTGTGGTATTAGAACAAAAAATGACTAGAGGGAAGCTGAGCGCAATCAAAAAAGAAGCTATAGATATTGCCAATAAGAAAATGAGTGATGAAAGCTTTGTTTTTCCGGAGCCGTGGTAATGAGTGAATTGGCACTAGTAGATATCTTAGTTAATGGAAATTCTGATTCACTATATGAACAGGACGAAAAGAAGTGGCCGTGGTTAGCCAATGTAACTTTTGAAAACAACACCATTGAGATCATTGATGTCCAAGGAGAGAATCGACAGTCCTCTCAGGTTGATCTTGATTGTACATTACTCGACGGAAGCAAATTAACAAATGCGAAGAATCGAGAACTTTATCAGTTAGTTATCGAATACATGGAGGTGTTTCGATTACAAAATCCAATCATTGGCGCAGGGGTTCACGCACTAAGGCTTAAAGCGCTCCTAATTTTCATATGCTGGCTTAGTCAGTACAGAATTCGTTCGTTTTCTAGTGTTAATCGGACGCATATTGACGAGTTCTCCAAAAAGATTGCATTCGGAAGTGAGTTGGCATTGGGAATTCCCGAAAAAGTCTTTTCATTTCTCAAAGATTCTGTTCTTGCAGGTAGAGAGTTACCCCGCAAACGAGATAAAAGTTTAAGACGCAGAAAGGTTTTTGAATTAGCAGGCGTATCTGGTTTGCCGACTCGTCCGTCACAATATTCAGGACAAATAATCAGTTGGTTCGAAACCCAAATTGCTAAAAACTTTAACGGCACAGATCTTCAAAACATGTCCTATGAAGATGTGCTGGAAGAAATGGATTTCAATCCTTGCCTTGTAACCTCTCAAGATGTTCACAGGAAGCTTGTGCCACTAGAAGAAATTTGGTCTTGGCAGCATCATTTTACAGGTCATTGCTTTTCGGAGTCTCCATTTTTAACAACCAGCTCCAAGGTAGCTAACAGTCTTGGCACTGTTCCAAATAGAACGAAAACTATTCCTCCCAAATTAGCTTTTTCAATGATGAGTGAAAGTGCGACATGGGTCTTAAACTATGGTGACGAGATATTGAACTTGTATGCCAAGAATGCTGATGCCAAAACTGCAAGTAAAAGACTTACGAGCAAAGGGCTGGATGTCAAATTAGCAAATGGCTTTGGCAAATATCGAGATGTATTCACATTGGAAAGTCTCTTACGTAGCGTAAGCGCGGCTTGCTTTGCAGTTATAGCGTCTTTAACGGCTAGGCGAAAAGAAGAAATTTTCGATTTAGGATACAAATGTATCGATGAAGACCGTGGTGACGGCGCATATTGGTTGACCATATACATAGAAAAAACGCTACAACGATATGACTTATGCCCCGTCCCATTGTTAGTGAAAAAAGCGGTCAGCTTGTTGGAAAAATTAAGTGAAACAGCAAGGTGTCGATCTGGAACGGATTCAATTTGGCAGTATGTTTCAGATACAGGCGAAATCATCAAGCTTGATGACCAGAAGGTAAGAGCCAGTCTGCAATACTTCTATTTCTATCATGTTCCCTCAGAGGAAGAGAAAGACTGGAATTTTTCATTTCACCAGTACCGTAGGATATTCGCATTACTTTACTACTACCGCTTTGACGGGGCTTATATTGGTGCCTTGTCACATCACCTGCGTCACTTCAACATTGAAATGACCAAGCGTTATATAACCGATGAAAAATTCTTAAAAGAAATGCGAGATATTGGCGAAACATGGACTGCAAGTTTCTTGAGGGATGCTGTTAATGGGAAACGAAAAGTGGGAGGCAAAAGCGGAGATAAAATTAAACGAAAGTTCGAGGATTGGTCAAAGCATTTCAACAAAAAAGTGGATGTGTACGAACGAGAAAGAATCGTGGAAAAAATGGTGCGTTACATGCGGCGTGTCGGTGCTGAGTTTAAACAGCAGGTATGGGGTACGATATGCACTTGCCCTAAGAAAACAGGGTTAGCAAAACTTGCAGGATGCGCGAACAAAGATGGAAAGCCAGACATATCAAAAGGCTCAATAGAAAAATGTGGAGGTTGTCCTTTTAGTATCTATACAGACCGATTCCCAGATGCCGTTGCAGATGAAATTAAAACGAGAAAAAAATCCGTCAATAGCGCACCTCAGGACTCAGTGTTAGCGGAGGTCCAAACTTTAAAGATTGTTTCACTCCAAGGCTTTTTGAGCAAGTCTGAATCGATTTCTCCTTTCGAACAGGAGGCCCAATGTGAGTAATGCAGAGAAAGCACAAAGACTTACTGCGCAGATCAACAAGCGATATGAGCTGCTAAAGGCCATTAAAGTGGGAAGCATTGCTGATATTGAGCTTCCAAAAAGTTTAAACAAACTTCGTGAATGGGATAATCAGGAGCTTGGTATCGAACGAATTGGTAGTCCAAGTTCGTTCACTACGAATCACAAACTTCATGGCAACACAATTAAAAGAATCGATACTCTTTTAAAAGAGCTTCTCAAGCCCAAGAAGCCTAGAAAAAAAAGAACTAAAACAGAGTTAAAAAGAGACAACAATAACCTCGAAGCCGCGCTTCAAAATGCTGCCAACCAATATGTTGAATATTCACAAGAGATCCAAAGATTAAAGGTGGAAGCATCCTTGCTCAAAAGCAAAGAGCATGGGATGGAGGAAGAAATATTAGAACTAAAGTCAGCGCTCAACGTTGCACGCGAAGAGAATGTGACTCTGCGTAAGAAGTTGCTTCAGTATGAGAGCAAGACTTTATCAAAAGTGACTAAGCTGGATTTTGGTAAGGGTGACACATAATGCGTACCGACAATCAGGCAAAGAGAGGCTGTTACGAAACTGGTCTCGATAAACTGCTAGAGAGTGCTTTTCAGAACGACACTGTCGAATTGATGAATGGCCGAATAAGCCGGGAGTGGATACGTAAACAGATTGGGTGCAGTCAGAATTGGCCAAATCAGAATAAACATGCAAAAACAGTTATTGCAGAATACGAAAAAAAGCTCCGTGAAAAAGGAATAGAAATACATCGTCAACCGACTGGAGGTGTAAAAAGTAAGGATGTGAAGTTGTTGATGCAAAGGGTATCGAGACTAGAGCAGCGCAACGCCCAATTGCTGGAAGAAAACAGCCAATACCGATACAAACTTCTGGAGCTGGGTTGGTTGGAGTCCGATGATGAGCAAGCTGCTCAAGGACGCCTACCTTGGTAAGTATTGTAAGGAATGTCGCCGTAAAGCGGGTCAGATATAAAAGCGACAATGGTTGCGTTTTCAGTGCCTATGTTCTCGATAACAACGCTGAAAAAACCGAAGAAAAATTAAATATATTGCTCACAGGTAAGGTTACTGATTCAAATTTTCGCCTGTATGAAGGACAGCAGTTCAAGGTAGAAGGACGAAAGCATGGCGAGTACATCAATAAGCGTACTGGCGAAGTAGAAAACCAGCTAAAAGCTAAATCCATAGTTGAGATGCAGCCCAACGGTAAGAATTTCATTTCTTACATTGCTTTCAATGAAGTGTTTGCAAATGTAGGAATCAAATGCGCTACAGCCCTTTATAAAGCTTTTTCAACAGATATATATAATGTCCTTGAGCGTAAGGATTTAGATGCTCTGACTAGCGTACAGGGCGTTTCAGAGCATAAGGCGTATACCTTAGTACAAGGTTGGCATGCTGAAAAACAAGGAAGGTTAGTTGAATGGCTGGATCTTTATGGTTTGCCCGTTTGGTTAGGGCAGAAATTGACCGCCTTTTACAAAAACGATGCCGTACAAAAGATAGAATCCGACCCTTATCGTTTAATTGCTTTTATGGTCTCTTGGAAGAAAGTAGACAAAATCGCAAGGAATCAATTCAACATTGCAGTTGATGATCCTAGACGACTGCATGCAGCCGTCACAGAGTCTCTATTTACAGCATATACACGCGATGGCAATACAGCCTTGAATGCAAGCTCACTGCTCAGCGAGGTTGAAAAACTGATTGGCTCTAGACTTGCTCCAAAAGCATTATCATTCAGTTATTCTAATGGTGGTTTCATTATGCTCCATGATGATCTTTATCAAAGCCGGGGAGCATCAATACAAGAAGCTTTCATCGCTGAAGAGGTGACAAAACGCTGCTCACAACAAATCGAACTCAAAACACCATCGATAGAAAATGCACTCACGCATTGGCAGGACAACAACTACACACTAACTGATGAACAAATGCAGGCAGTAAGGTCTGCGTTGTCCAAACCGCTCTCAATCATTACAGGTGGTGCTGGCGTTGGTAAAACGAGTGTACTTGAAGCGCTGCAATTTGTACTGGAGAAAATAAACGGCAATGCCATCCAAATGGCACTGGCTGGCAGAGCAGCAAAGAGAATGCAAGAGGCAACAGGCTGTGATGCCTATACTATCGCGGGTGTTATTTATAAGCTTGATAGTCGGCACATTGAACACGCGACACATATCATCATTGATGAATGTTCGATGGTTGACCTGTATTCAATGATAAGAGTACTGAAGCGTTTAAAACCGGCACAAAAAGTTGTGCTTGTGGGAGATGCTGCTCAGTTGCCACCTGTCGGAGCAGGCAAGGTATTTCATGCTCTGGTAGACGAGTCTGAAGTTACGGTTACACATCTAACAAAGGTTTGGCGACAAGACGAAACCACAGGAATACCTCTGGTATCTCAGGCTTTTAGGCGAGGTGAATGGTGTGATATTCCGACCTATCAAGGACTAGGTAAAGGTGTTTCAATCCACCCTTCAAGTAAAGAGACTATCCTTCAAGACATAGAAATGATTTTCGCTTCATTGGGGGGGAACGATGAAGATGCCGATGTGAAGATCATCTGTCCAACGACTAGAGATGAAGGTTGGGGAACACAAGGTATAAACAGGCGGTTGTCAGACCAATATACAATTAACAACCAAAGTGTTTTTACTGCTATTGGCCCAACCATCCCAAAGCCCACAGGTTTCAAACTTGGCGATATCGTTATCTCAACGTCTAACAACTGGGAAAAAGGCATAATGAACGGTTCGTTAGGTCGAATCGACAGAATGGCCAGTAAGGATGAAATTCAAGACGCCGTTGTTAAAAATATCCCTGCCCCGGTGATATCCGTGGCTTTTGACACAGGTGAAGTTTTACTTGATGAGGACGAGATAGTAAGCCTTCAATTGGGTTACGCTATCACCTGTCACAAAGCGCAAGGCTCTCAATTTCGCAGAGTAATAGTTCCCATCGTAGCCAAGACCATGCTCGATAGAACATGGATATATACAGCACTTACCAGAGGGGTAGAGCAAGTTGTGTTTGTGGGTGATCAACAACTAGCAAAGAAAGCTATTGAATCCACTCCAATAATCCACAAACGCACGGTAGGACTTAGTCATCACCTTAATAAACTTAAAGGGTGTACTTAGTGATTTTTTTTAGAACAACTGATGAAGATTGTCTTATCCAAGGTACATTTAAGAGAACGTCTCAAAGCGGTGTGCCTGTTTTCTTTAATGAACACGGGGTGATTGAAGCGGTCACCGATTTTCTTATTTACAAAGCGCTGAACACTAAAGACGAGAGAAGCTCAGTAATTACCTACGCTGAACAAATACAAACGTTTTTACGTTTTTTCGACAGCAAGGTTAGTGATTTTAAATGGAGCGATATTACTGACACTCACCTGCTGGAATTTCGAGACGATAAGCTAGATGATCAAGGTAAAGCAAACAGCTATATTTACAATATCCTCCGAATAGTATTCGAGTTCTTGGCTTGGGCGGAAACCAATAAAATAATTAGGCGTCACGTTGCTATCTACATTGACGATAGAACTTATGCGGTCTCTGCTGTTAAATCAGAAAAGGGCTATTGGAAGTGGCCTCACCTGCCAAAAGTAACCTCAAAAGCACAACCCACACCAACAAATAATGATATCGAAGCACTACATGTGCAAGTTTTTGAGTCTTCTGAAGAAGTGGGAGTAAGAGATTCCTTGATTTTGACAGTATATGAGCGTTCTGCCAGACGCATGGAAGCACTACAAATCAAAGTGTCTGATATTCCCGATTGGGATGAAATCGATGATCACAGAGACAACGACAAGCTTATCTACATAGAAGTTCTCGGAAAAAGGAGAAGGTTTCGCGATTTAGAATTTCTTCCCGAAACCATTGAGCTGATAAGGGATTACATTGAAGATGAACGCGCAGATGTGGTAGCTAATGCCAAAAAACGGGCGAAAAAACAAGGCTCTTACTATCAAGAGCCAGAAGAAGTATTTATCGATCATGTAAAAGGGACAGCACTCAATAAGCAATATATCTCAGCCAGAATATCTGCACTCATGAAGAAAGCGGGTATCAAAGGAACAGGGCATAGAGTGCGAGCTAAGGGTTTAACTGATATCGTCGCCTCATACGACGGCTATGACAAAAACGGGCAGCCATTAGCTGTGCAAGATGTTCTATTACGAGCGGCTGAAAAAGCAGGGCATACGAATCCTGCATCTCTAAGGGCATATTTGGCAATGTCTCGAAGCGAAGGTTTTGCAGAGCGGATCAATAAAATTGAGTTGAACCGTGCTTTGGAATTAAAAGTGCAGGGAGTTAAAAGAAAGCTCGATAAGTATATAACTATAGACTCATTAGTACGTGCTATTGACGATGGTAAAAGTGTGGAAGAAGCGATAGTTTATTTTATTGAAAATCATATAGATACATGCTAACGATTGATGTTCGAGAATTAATAAACGCGCGGCTTGACATTTTAAAATAATTAAGTAGTTTACCTATTCAGTTTTGTTGTAAAAGTAAAAAAGGGAGTTTTTATGAAAAACATGTTAGTTTTTCTTGGTTTAGCATTATGCGCCACATGTTTATTTTCTGGGGAAGCCAACGCTTGTGAACAGCTTCTGCCAAATTCTGGTTTAAAGATATACAGTTCTGACACAACTAAGTGCGCGAATATCAAGTATCTGAATATTGGTAATACCGTAATCGTTGCCGAACCAAGTTTTCAAAAAAATGCGTCCTACAAAATTACTGTAAAAACGCCTTCGGGAACAACACTTCTGAGTGAGACAATAGAAAGGTTCAGTGACTCTTTGATTCAAAAGCTTGATACTCAAAGCAATGATGATATTGAAGTGTTTCTTGAGCCATTAACTGCGGATATGAATTACAATTTTGCAGTTGCTCATGATGAAAACACAGCAACCAATAATACGATAATTTATATTGGTCTCAATTCTAGTAAAAAAGCGTCTGTTACGCCCGCTCCACCATATGATCCCCGTTGTGACCCTCAGTGTGAGATTCCTCAGATGCTCCAGCTAATTGATACTTCGGTATTTTATTCCACCAGTAATGTAAATATAGCTTCTGATTCTCCTCAGTGTAATGATGAAAATCGGCCGCCAGAAGACGCGCCAACAAATGAGAAACAACAAAAGCTCAATGTAAATCAGATCCTAAAAGATAGCACTTCTTGGAATCAAATACTGTTAGGAGAGGGCTTAACAGAGCTTGAAAACAACGTAATAAGGTTGCTTCGCGTTAGAGCAATGCATAGTATCAACGGTTCTTTAGATTTAGCTCACACCTCTTCAACTACAGGGTATAAAGGTAGTTTCTCAATGGGGAACTTTTTATATGGCGCTAATGCCAGTGCGTTAGGTTTGTCACCTTCAGTAATTCTAAGAGGGTCCCATGCATATCAAGCTCTATCTGATGCACAACATGCTGACAATTGGCATGGTGGTTGGGCACAAGGTATATGGAACTACATGACTGCAAGCGGCGACAATGTCGGCGATCAGCAGGAAGTTCTGAGAGGTATTAAATATCATAGAGATGTATTTATGCTAAATAGCAGTGATACGGCGTCTTTATCTTGTGAGGACTTGGAATCAATTGCGAATGGTTCATCTGGAAGTACAGGTGGCGGCGGTGGTCCTCCCTCTGGTGGCTCAAACTCTGGAGGTAGTAGTGGTGGTCGCGATGGTGGATACATACGCCCGAGTAACCCTGAGGTGTGGTGCTTTGAGCAAGACGGCTACCCAACGTATTGCTGGGTTGTGTGAGTGATTCGCGGTTTGCTGATTTTTATAGTAAGCCGCTTTTTAATAGATTCTATGAGCCTGATTGTTATGCCATATGGGTTCGTAGACCATTAAGTACCCAATATAGACATAGCGGAGTTATCCTATGAGAAGGTTTATAGCATTATTTCTGGTAGCTTTACTTGCTAGCTGTTCCCAACAACCGTCTCCCAGCTATGAAGACATGATTACTTTTTTTGTAAAAAATGCGCAATCATTTGATGAGTTAAGGCAATATTATTGTGAGGTGGCTGATGAAAGAGGTTTATCAAGGTATGCCATAAATGATGAATACAATAAGTCAGCTCCCAGAATTGGCGAACTCGATAGTCTTATAGAAAAGGTCAATGGGAGAGTAGTGCACTACGATAAAGCTAATAATGGCGAGTGCATTCTTGGTATTGAGATCTATCGGAAGAGAATTGTTAATGCAGGATTTGAATATTATTACTCATATAATTTACAAGAGCCTGATTTATACGATGAGAATAAGCATTCCAAAGAAAAAATTGCTGAATCGAGGGATGATGCTCATTTTGATATGCTTCTATCTTACGATAAATCCGGCAAGGCTTGGTATTTTACTCACACATCCTATTAGTGCTTGTGAATATTAAAACATACTTAATGTAATTTAATTTGTATTTTATCCATTGAGTAATTGTTTGTTGAGGAAGAATTGCAAATTTGCCATCCGACTAAAGTAGAAATCAGAGAGTGATAGGGAATAAAATCATGTTTGCTTTTCATGAGGCGTGCGTAGCGAACGGCACAGTTTCCCCCGATCTAACAAAACCGTTCAATATTCAACAGTTTGGCACATACCTTGCATGCATGGCTAAACTTACAGGAATGATAGCAGGTGAGCTATTTGTAATGCAAGTGGATGCTCACATTTACGGCAAAGTGGATGACTTGTATCGCGACACTTCTGAGAATCATGAAGCATCACAAATTAAATACGTGGCAGAGACATTGGGTCGAGAAATTAACGAAAACCCCGTTAAACTGCACATCAAAAAAGACCTTCAAAGCCTAGATGATATGCTCAACCTTTCCTTTGAAGACCTCTCTTTAGAAGGCCTTGTGGTCAATAAGAGCAAATATAAAGAGCCGCGACCTAAAATGGCGGTCTAAGTCCGAAATAACACACCCTTTTAAACCGCCCTTGTTGGCGGTTTTTATTGACAATCGCATAGAAAATGTTATAATGGGCACACTAAAGAAAGGGGTGTTTATGATTAAGTTTAATTTTGCAGGTCACGATAAGAACAGGCAGCTACACATCATCGGTATAGACTTACAACTTTCGTCATACCAAAAGACTTTTGACTGCTCCACTCCCGATTGGCAGAACAAGTCTCTCGCGATGGCTATAGGCGAAAGAACAGTTGGAACAGCCCACTTTATCGACCTTAGAGACGAAGACATAGACATTACTCAGCTAACGCAGCGACATCTGCATGATATGGGCAAAATGTACAACACAACGCTTGATGAAAGAGCAAAAAGCGAATTTCGTGCATCTTACGTTGCTTTTGCTAAAAGTGTTTGCCAGCCAGATACTTACTTTTTGAGCCATCAGCTTATTTGCCGCACAACAGGCGCTTTCATTGATGGTCATGTAAGTCGCTTTGAAAGTGTAGAAGAAGGCGCTCAGCAACGAAGAATGTATATTTCTGAAAATAGAATTTTAGCAAGCACAGACCTTGGTGGAGATGTATACCGTAACGGCTTACTTGTCGGTCACATAGACTTTCTGGGCATCTTACTCGACAACGTACCGTATGGTGGTCAAGAGTACTCACCAATTGATGAACTGCCCCAGTAGCTGCATACGCATTAAAAGGGGGCGGGTAGCCCCCCTTAGTTCGGACACTGCTTATTACTTATCTGTACGCTTCAACTTCGTGTAAAGACGATAACTCACCCACACAATTTGAAGCACTAAGACAAGGACAGTTAAAATGGCAATTAACATTTCCATCTACCGTTTCCTTTTTCAGGAAGTGCTTTAGTTAGGCAGTGCCTTCCATCACCTTGCCACCTACCTTAAACACACGAGGTTGTGTATTATCGCACTTCGAGCTAGACATTAACCCACTGCGTTACCCCTAACGCAATGGACAAGGATTTTAAGTCTTGAAAACAAGGCTTACTCAGTGCAATAACAACCTCTAGTAAATAATGCCACTAGCTAAGAATTATTCAACATAATCTTGATTTTTTTAGCTTGCGATATTATTCTATTTTTGAGGTTGTGTATTATCGCACTGAAAACGTAAGGCAACCTACCTGACGTTTTCGCAAACTACCCTGCTACCCAGCAGGGTTTTTTGTTCCTACTTCATTCAACTTACAACATATTTTAAAAAAGTAAACCACTCCCCTCTTGTTTTGTGAGATTTGTCACTTACATATATAAATAGGCACACATAAAGGTAATTATTGTTGACAAATTATCTTTTTATGCTATAATTTAAAAAGTTAAGTTAATTTACTAAGAGAGGTGTTGTATGGATGATTTCGATATCGATGCGCTAGATAATGTTGATTTTGAGGCAACAGCGCAAAAAGTTGCGGCAAAGCAGGATGAAGTTGATCAGGCGGCGGCGAAAGAAATGGAAACCCTGCGTGAAAATGCAAATGTTTGCGAGTCAGGATCTTGCACAATTTGATTTAAAGCAGCTTTGCGAGAGCCTCATTGTGAGGCTCTCAATCAATTATGCTATTGGGCGCAAGGGATTTCAATAACCTCACCTAGTTCGCCCATCAATGTGATATAGAGGGCGTCTGATGGCACTGCTTTATCAACATGATAATAACTTTTTCCCTTTGGCACTACACGTATCTGACTAGCGTTTGCGCCTTCCACCAGCATCGCGTTCTCAGCCTGCCTCCCCCACTTTTCGGCAAGATGTAGATTGTACGTCTCTGTGAGGTCCGAGTCTGTCGTTACATTAATCTCTACACGCCATTCAGGGTGTACTGCCAGCATTCGACCATATTTAGACACCTTCGTCCTTTCATCTAGCGACAAACCCTTCTCAGGCGATTCTACCAATATTTCGTCTACACTTGATGGCTCACATACATCTTGTGCATAGGCATGACCCACTGTCGCCATTATACCTAAAAGAACAAACTTAAATTTCATTTTATATACCTCGCATTAATAGTATGCGAATTTTATACTATGTAGTTTTTTTGTCCAGACATGTTCCTCTCGTTGTCGCTTTTTTTGCCTCATTTACGGTATACTCCTATTTTTACGGAGTATTAAATATGTTTTCCCTACACCCTCATCATGGCTCTGACATCCACCCTCCCTTTTATGCTCAAGATGCGCATACGCTGTTCCAGTTTTTGACTACGCCCCAGCCTACTCAGTCTGGTATGGTCACTATCAAGCGCGAAGGAAACATCTCTGAAAGGGCGCTATTTAAGGTATTGTCGTATCAGTTAGGAGCGCCTATCAATCAAGACTTGACGGGACTTTCTGCTGACGCTAGCCACCTTAAAGACGCTTTGCTTAAGTATTGCAAGGTTGACGAGAGAGATATCCTTAGTACGTTATCGCACATGTGCAAAACTTACATTGACCACTTTTCTGATCCTGCATTCGCATTACTAACCAATCATGAAACGAAGCTTGTTAATGCCTTACAGCGTTATGCCGCAAATCATGCAAGGGTCTACCCATCGGACATTGCTGAACAAAAATATTTTTCCAAACTCGCCAAATATGCCTTCCTTGAGCGTCGTATGGCTAACTATGCATATTCCAACACAGCCCTGCTTGCCTTGTTTACTCTCGTTCCTCGCGAGCGGGTGGGCGATGCGCTTGCCTCTATCGATCACCATAAACACCCATCCCTTTACTTGGCTGCTTTCTCAATAATTCAAGGCAAAAACATTATCCACGCGGCAGCGGGTGGCCTTATGGAACACTTCAAAAAAGAGCATGATAACGGAAGCCCAATTACTCATAAAGATTTCTCTTATTTTAATAATTTGCTGTTGACATATGTATTATAATTTGTTATTATACTGAGCATAGATTGAAGAGGCAAGGATTACAATATGAAAGTTACCGTTGATATCGTTTCTGATGATAACCTGTCATGCAAAAGCTACTCATTTTATGCAAATGTCGATATGGCGCGACCTACCCTGACATTGAACACGTTTGAAGAACAGACTCGCCCTTCTATTCGACATAAATTTCGCGTGACTGGCGGTAACTGGAACCGCTTAAAGAAGCGTGCATGCAATATGGAAAAGCCAGAAAATATCCCTAGTTACGTTCTTGATGAAGCAAAGCGTATCTTTATTGAGCAGATAACATTCAAAATCTAACGCATTACGCGCCCGAAAGGGCGCGGTAAATGCACTAATTTTGTATTGACAAGTGTAGCTTTATTTGTTACTATATGCGTGTATTTTGAAAGGAAAACATATCATGTCACTAAGCAACACTTATGAGTCTTTAATCTCTCAACTTCATGAAAAGATAGCTTTACTTGCGAGCAAAATGGGCGTCTGCCCTATCATGCGCGGTGATGCCAAAAAGTTCCTCGACGTATCGTCACTTGAGCTTAGTGTAGGTGACACGCCGATTAAATATCTTAACGAAGAGATCGCGCTTGGCGATGATGGCTATGAATTTAGTGTTCGCTGCTTTGAAGTTAACGGTATGCTTCAGCCCCTCATTGAAGGTATTGATCGTTTAGATGAAGAGGCGAACACCTGCGAAGATGATGAAGAAGGTCCGTTCATATTCATTCGCGGTTATCGTGATGAAGAGGATTTAGATGCTCAGCGTAGCGAAAGCATTGACAAAGTCACCGAACAAGAATGGGATGACGGTAAGGCCGAGAAGATAATTGAGGATAACGAGCCATTCTTTCACCACATTGAGGCGGCTAACGAAGATGGGGCGCTGGTATACTAGCGCTCTTGATAAATTGTAGCTATCTGCTACAATTTATTCTCCACCAGCCGAGGATTACATTATGGCAAAGCATACCAGCCCTATGAGATTAAACGACAACCTTGTTAATGAGGCGCAAATTGTAGCAGCCTCAATGAGCCGTACAGCGGCAGAACAGATAGAGTTTTGGTCTGAGGTAGGAAAACGGGTAACTGCAAATCTGACGCACGCTCAGACCTTACAATTAATGACAGGTAATGGTAAGGTTATCATCGAAGAGCCAGCGGCACAGAGTCTTGATGTATTCGCTCTCGCAGCAGAAGTAAAAGCAGAAAGCCAATCAAGTAATCTTAGCAAAGAGCTACTCTCTAAAGGGCAAGTGCTTTACGAGGCAGCACCCGAAGGCGGCGGTTACTTAATAGCTCACCTCCCTTCTGGCGACAAGCTGAAAGGTAAGTTTGTCGATGGACAATTTAAGGTCGCAAGGAAACGAAAGGTTGCATAAAGAACTCAATGTTATTGTAGGCGGCAACGGAAGCGGAAAAAGCACGTTTTTTTACCGCTTCCTAAACTCTCGCGGCCTCACTTTCCTCAATGCCGATGAACTAGCAAAGTCAAAGTGGGCCGACGAACCAGAAAAACATAGTTATGAGGCAGCACAAGAAATTGGACGTATGCGTCAAATGCTCCTTGCAACTCACCAAAGCTTCTGCTTTGAAACGGTATTTTCGCATACGTCAAAAGTCGATTTTTTAGCGTTAGCTAAATCATATGGCTATACTATCAATCTGTTTGTTATTCATGTTGGTGAAGATCCGACCCTTAACATCGCTCGTGTAGCAAATAGAAAAGCGAATGGGGGGCATTCAGTACCTGATGAGAAGGTTATTTCTCGCATCCCTCGAATGCTTGATAATGTGAAAAAAGCAGTACCCTTATGCACCACAGTATCATTCTATGATAATAGTTCCGCCACCCACCCATTTAAGCCCGTGGCTGTGCTTAAAGTCAACGAAACGCTACTGCACATAACTGATATGCCGAAATGGGCTAGCGCGTGCATAGGAAACAATTACAGCACGGCATCGCCGCACGTGTTTTAAGCAGATATGAAAAAGCGCCTATTGGCGCTTTTTTTAGTTCACTGGAAAACTATTTACTCGTAACATTTTGTTTTTGATTTTGTTCTCAATGCTGCGTCTTTTTTCATCTTTCACCTTTTGAGAACGCGCTCTTTCTTTGTCAAGTTGTCTTTCTGCAAATGCTTCAATCCTCTCTCTATCCTGAAGCACTACCATTAAGTACCCGCCTTTTATCCTCTCATTCTCTATAAAACTAGAATAGCTCTCATAACCATAGTCGACTACGACCATATTACGCTTTCCAATCCAGTATTTACCACTATCACTCTGAGAAGGGTTATGCTTATACAGATATCGCCATGCATCATCAAATTCGCGATCAGCATTTTGAATATGATAATAGTCTGAAAGGGCAATAAGCTGCACAAAAGAAGATTTATCTGCTACCTTGTCAAAATTTTCAACAAGCCTCTCTTCAAGTTCATCAACAGATCCATCCTCACTACCTTTCAAAGGCACGTTCATCTGCACTCGTATAACGGTGTCATCATCATCTAGCGTTATAAAAACGTGACTTTTGGGCTGGGTTGCATCATACAACTCGTAATGCGCTTCTACCCATTCATTCTCTCCTGTTATAGGGATTTTTTTCCATACTACGCCTTGCTCTTTCATCGTATTTAAATGATCTTCTGTAAGTTTATTTCCAACAGCAATTCCCGATAATGAATACGGCACAGAGGGATTAGGCGTCCTAGAAAACAGAAAGAAAACAAGATAAGATACACAAAGAAGTAAAGCCGAAGCCTCAGCGCACTTAAATACTAAAGCTTTGACGGGCAATTCCTGACCTCCTAGGTCATAAAAGACAAAGCCTCCCACTATGACTAGCAAAAAAGTCACAACGACATTTAACGCTGTCGAGCCATAATTATCAGGCACAACAAAGCATGTAGCGATAAAGCCAGCTAACGTTACCAGAGCAAATACGGTAGACAATGATTCTGAAAGGAATTGAGAAGCTTGCGCATTATCTCCCCATAGCTTGCGTAGTGACTTTTTTTCACTCATGATAAATTTCCTTAGTTATTGTTGATAAAATAAGGCCAAGCGGCCCTATTAATATAATACACCATAAATATAGTTGGTGAAGTGTTATTCTACACTTTCTACCATGTACCTTTCGCCTTCAAGCTCCCTTAACATAAAACCCTCTGACGATAATGATGCAACAAAAAAGCCAAACATTTCATCCCTTGACATCAAAGTATATGAGCGAGCGCTTATGGGGGTATCGCCGCTTATTGCATCATCAATGACCACCTCATGCTCTATATATTTAGACATTACTTCCACAAACATGCTCAACTCTGCTTCCTTAAAATTTGGCATATACTTAGGCTCATCAGCAAGCACGCCAAGACTAAAAAAACACAAAAGTGCTAAGGTAATGACTTTCATTTTCATATAATACTCCTTAAAAGCAGGATTATATTATACCAAGTTTATACTTTCTAGGCTTCATGCCGATAACAAGATAAAGTCTTTGTATTAATTGTTAATTTGTATTGACAATGAGCATGCTTGTGTTATAATTAGCACTCAACTTAAGGGAGAGTACAAATGGCAGCAGCAACTCAGCGAAGCGCAGTAAAACGTATTGTTCGCACACCAATGTTTCGTCAGCGCGTTGAGCGTGACCGCACGAAGTACACTCGAAAAACCAAACACAAGGGCGGTTACTAGCCTTTTACCAATCAGCTTGGGGGATCATATGAACAGCCTTAGACAAGGATATGCGAGACTAGCAGGCATATTACGCCTGAATATTGTTTTCTTCTTTCTTATTTTTTTCGGGACTCTTTCTGCCGCATTTATTTGGCGTGAAATGTTTTTCAATGGCATGCCTTTTGTCATGTGCCTAGCGTTTTCAGGGATCACTTACCTCGTTCATTTGGGTATCGATGGTAGGTCGCAAATTGGCGAGGCCATAATGAATGTTTTTGTTTTTTTAGACACGCCCCATGGGGATGATGGTAAGGGCGGGTTGGGCTACTTCTTTCTGACTTTTACACTAGCGGTACTTTTGCTCATGTGGCAAATAATTCATTCATTTCTAACCTTGTTGTTTGGTGATTATGTATCATTAGCGGCAAAATTAATCGCAACCATTAGTTGACATTTGAACTTATTATGTTATAATAATCATGAATTAAAGATTAAGGGGAATAAATTATGGCTCGTTCAGTTTCTACACCTTCAGGTCGCACCGCTGTATGTTATCAAGACGCCTCACATATCGAAGATAGTTACGATTATGATGATTATAAACGCAACATTATGGATAAGGCGCAGGATCTATTTCCATCAATGGACCGCTGCAATAAATGGATAGGCCGTGAAGATCTTGCCATTTTAGAAAACAAACTCGCATACATTGGTATCAGCGAATATTGTGGCCTTGTCGCAATCTGGCTGTTACCTAAAGACGACATGGAATATGCTGGTCTTGCCGAAAGATGGTGCGAAAAAGCTGTACCCAAGTTCGACTCTGCCTTCAGCGAATACAGACGTATAGGCACAGCCTCGAACGGCGAAAGCTTTTTTGAAAAAGTTGCATAAATCTCAACCCCTAGTGCCAACGTTAAATGTTGGCACTAGCTCACACCTTTTGTTAAAATACTTCTTTTAAATTTCATCTTTACTTTATTCTATGAAAAAACCATTACAAAGCTCACAGGACAACTGTGAGAAGCGTCTAGTCGCAGACGTATTAATTGACGCCATTTTTAAATTTCAGTCCCTGATCAGCGCTAGCGGGGCCGCAAAAACTGCTACCTTGCCGAGCAATACAAATTCGACACTCAACCAGCATCCGTAATGTGATAAAAATCCCTATTTAGTATTGACATTTGAGCTATATATGTTATTATATGCACATAGTCAACAAGGGGTATTTGCTAGTTTGCAAATAATTAACTAAACCTGATCATGGAG